>Ga0325404_1000291_pt1 | contig 49924 bp, 25 predicted proteins | sample PopdelMetagenome_18_FD_205664 | JGI IMG/M metagenome (GOLD analysis project Ga0325404, IMG submission 205664) | Populus deltoides microbial communities from Bellville, Georgia, United States - Xylem-Control-R1 | ecosystem: Host-associated > Plants > Phyllosphere > Stem > Wood/Secondary xylem...
TTTTTTTTTAATAATATATTATCTAGTTAGAATTTATTCGATTTATTATGATGTCCACCATACTATTTTATCAATTTAAAACCGGGGGTTTACAAATTTTACTTATTATGGCTTACACAGAGCATTTTATTAAGATGTTTCTTCTATTGTGATACTTTTTATGTTGAAGTAGTTATAAAAATCGACACTTGTGCACAATTATATTATATGTTTATGTCTTTTATTTTCTTCTGTCATACATGTGTGTGTGTGTGTGTGTGTGTGTGTGTGTGTGGTTGATGAACAAGAAATGTTCTTAGAAGACAAATTATAGGTGTCATTAAATTATAAAAGATTGTATTAGTGATGGTTGTAAATATCGTAATACATGGAAGAGAATATGACATGTATGCTGTCCGACTTATGACTCATATTAATGACCTAAGTAATTATAATGTGACCTAAGCTAATTATAATGTTAAAGTATCTCTTTAATTGATTTATCAGCTATTATTTTTTAAATTGGTCTTTATGGTGCAAGTTTGTGAGTCAAATTATTGTAAGTTTTTTTTTTTTTTTTTTAATTGAAGTGGCCCGGTAACCTTGTGTTAGTATTTATGTTTAACTTAGATTTTCAATTAAAGATAAATTGATAAATTTTACCGATTAATTTGTTTAATAATCACTGAGGAACTTAAAGAATCATGATGGATAATTATCCTCCTAATCATGTTCCTGACCCACTACAGAAGAACACCAAATAAATCATAAAAGATAATTGATAACAAAATTTATACGATTTCCCTCACTAAAAGAACAGGTGGCAAAGAGAGGAAGGCGTGAATTTTTATTTTTTTAACAAGGGTTTCTTCAGATATTATGGCTTCCAATGGTATGCAATTCCATCCTACTGTTTTATTTTATAGAATGTTATAGGGTTACTCCTAGCAGTCTTTGTATGGCATCTCTCATAAGCAATTAGACAATTCCGCTTTCAGGGTTAGGGATTATGTATACAAAATGCAACAAATGCAGTGTTCCAAAATACAAAACATGCAGATCAGTGGATGAGCTTCCGTCCCTGACGCATCCCAACTACTCATTGACAAACTTGGGGATGGGACTCCCTAATCTTAGCAGAAAACCAACATGAATGATACTAGAGGATGCCTTTAAGATTTCCTTTTCTGCTTCTCCTGCCAGTTCCATGGCGTCCCTATGATGCCGCAAGGAAAAATATCAAACATAGCACAGCATGATGATCAAGAACATCAAAAGGCTGACTTACATACCTAATCAAGAGGCTAGGGCGCATGGAAATTTCAATTTGGAGTAATATATTGCCTTGCATCAGGTGGCGTGTTATACGCTCAACTTCTATTTTCTGAAATCCATTAAAACCTCTTTTATAGGTTGAAAGAAAGAAAAGGTTAAAACAATAAAATGAGACAAATACCTCCGGGATCTTTGATGAGAAAACGTCAGAAACAATCAATTCAATGTCTTCGTCATCCAAAGAAATCTTTTTATTCTGATTCACTTTTCCATTTAAATTTTCTTCTTGATCCATAATAGTAGGAGAAATACATATATATGCGGGATCTGCAAGCACATTAGAAAATGCGATAGGACACAACTGTTGAGTCCATTGTATATATGTAAAGGGAAAAGGTGATCACATATGGTGAATTGTTAGACAAACGGTAATGACACTTAATCTGGAAAACAAAATAAGGACATAAGAAAGATGGTTAGACATTGAATCATTTGATAGACCATGTTGACCAAGAAATTAGAAGGCAAACAGAAAATCAAGGGTTTGGAACTTTGGATTAACAACTAAAATAAACAGGATCCAACTGAGACTCCTTATTGGGACTACCCAATTAGATTTCGAGAGCTTTTAAGTCAATTAATAATTATCCAAAAGATGTTATCCAATGTGTTACCCTCTCTCTCGACCATTTATGGCAGATGATAGAATCAAGTATCATACCTATGTGTATAAAAACTTCAGCTATTCCTGGATGGGAGTTGTGAATTTCCTGGCGAACATTTTCACCGATTTCATGAGCAGCACTAACACTAAGAAAAGGATCAACCTGCAAGTAAAATAAACCATGTCAATCAAGAGGGAAACCACAAGGTCAATTGTCTTAACATAAATTCAGTTTTTCAACTAAACTTCGAATTGTACCACAAAAGCATCAAACAACTTGACATTCAGAAGTATAACCCACCACAATATGTACATCAAGGTATAGAGATGAACCAGCCCTCCTTCCTCTCAAGCGATGGCATCCCTGTAAACAATTACAAAGGATTCTTGAGCAACAATGCCAGGAAGCAAAGACCAACTAAAAGTACTCAACCATCATTCAACATATATGACAGGACTGATGATAAAGTACACTTTACAGGCCATGCAAAAGGGATGATCACATTTTTATTCCTTTCTACCTTTTATTGATAATTCTATTCAACTCCATCAACTTCAAAATTTCCATTTGAGTAGTGATAAAATCTCCAATCAGGTATATGGTTCTACAAAATCCCTCTGGGAATTTCTAAACTAATTGCAGTGGTTTTATTTGTTGAATAATGTACTAGGAAATTTTAGTGTAGTCTAGATATTCAAAATTTAAAATAAATGACTCGTAAAGTATCATGAAAAAGTGAAAAGATCTAGAGATGTTTTTATTCCCCAAAATATGAACAAAAAAGTAAAGGAAATTACACTTCATAGTTCTGCATGGTGTTCAAAAGTCTCAGGAATTTCATGGGTGGTATGGCCATTCCACTGGTTATTGATTATTGAAATCAAAACTTGGGAATATCTATCACAGTTATGTTGCTTCACTAGCAGTTAACCCACCCCCCCCCCCCCAACACCTGAACTGTCCCAACAAATATTAATAAAAAGTTCTATTGGAATTTTTTATTAACTGGTAATCATATTTGCGATCAAATGTGTATTATTTCTATATAGTGTGAGTTTTGATAGAAAGAGCATGTAAGCTTATTAAAAGTCATACTTGGATGCATGAACAAAAATTCATGGACAGCCTGCAAAACTTGAAAGTGTATTCTCTGCTGTATTAAATTTCTTAGGTATGTTAAGCACTACAAGGTCTCTTGCTGCAAAAGCTGGCACCTCTGGCATTCCAAGCAGACTCATGGCAAAGGAGATGGTTGTACAGAAGAACCACAATCATTTACTGATTAGCAGTTAGCATCATATCTGACTATTCTAGGTTTCTGAATCAAATTTAATGCAAAGCCAGCCAACCAAAGATGTTGAGCTGAAAAAGTTGAACTGTCCCATTAGTTTTAGGTTCAATACATGGGACAAAATTGCAAACTGACAAAACTAAAAGGAAATTTCATTGTCATGGGAAATCCACAGCTATTAGCTTATGCATTTTCCACTATTGTTAAGTAGCGACTTTCAGTATTCTGAAACTATGTCAGCAACCAAATGAGCCCAAATGATAGGTAATATTAAATGAATAGTGAACACTAAACAAATGACCATAGAAGTTCTGAAAAGAAAAGGGTTTATAGGAATAAAATCCCGATCCCTACCTGGACTCCCTGAACTTGTAGTATTGTTTGCTTTATAGGATACAGATCTTCCTCTGGGATTGCAGCATCTACCAGTTCCAAAACACTATGATTTGTCCATAACATGATGTCAGATAAGGAGATTCATGCCGCTAGAAAATGTATCTGATGCTCGGTGAAAGATTAAGTAAAAGTAATTGGAGGTATACCTCTGGTACCCTGATTCAAGTCCAGCTTTAAGTATCATACCCGAGACAACAAGTCCAGCAAGAGGATCCAGAAACTTTACTCCAAGAATAGCCCCTCCTAAAGTGATGAAGAATAAATTGATGGTCAACTAGCATCAGTGATTTAAGAACACTTGGGAGAAATGAATGGGCAGAACAAGAAGCTTAAAAGTGTATCGAATACTATATTAGAAGAATTGGAAAACAGTTTTTCCAAAGATGAAACAGACTATATCACTATATGGCTTGTGCTTTATAAGACGTATACATGGTACCAAGGGTTAGCACAAGTGGTAAAATTTGGCCAAGGATACCAGGAGGTCCTCTGTTCAAAGTCTTGCTTTTGCATCTGCCTATGTTTTAACAATAAATAAATATATATAAAAAAAAACCACTAACAAATCACTTCAGTGAAACTAAAGATAGAAGAAAAGAGGGCAAGTACTTTGCCCAAGTCAATAGTATGAACCAGGTTACAGCCTCACGTCATAATATGCTATGAAAAGGCACCATAAAATACTTCGTGCAGGAATGATGAGAAAGAATAGGGCTAAGTGTTATTCATCATTCACGCGGACATTGACATTTCAGAAACACTGAACAGTTGGCACCAAAATAAGAAATTTTGAAAGAACAATTGGCTGCCTAGTATATAAGACAGATGTTTTTTATAAATTAAGTGAAACACATCTTGCAAACATGATTTTGGCTTTCACATCAGTTTAATTTTAGGAATCTTATTGATCCAAAACTTATTGGGGTCTTGATAATGTGTTTTTTGACAAATCTTCCATGACATTAAATCAATTCAGATTTTTAAACGGATTATGTACTGATTATTAATCTACAGTCTATCATTATGTTGCAGTAATTCTAAACTATACTGCAAGTCTTAAACAAATTATGCTGCTTAGTTAAAATATCTTGGAATAATTAGCTTCATGTTCAACTTAGACCAAACCATACTGAATGCCAGCTACATGAACAAAATCTTCTTACCAACACCAATAAGAGCAACAACAGATGAAATGGCATCTGCACGATGATGCCAAGCATTTGCTTTCATTAGTCCACTTCCTTGCCTTTCCCCAGCTCGTTTTGTTATCCAGTAAAGCCTGCAGGAAAAAGAAACATGAGGTGACAAAAAGATAAATGAGCCAAGATCATAGATTTCAATAGAAAAGGAAGCTGGAAAAGATGCTATAGACAGGAAACAGACAAGCCACAGAGCAAGGAACTTAGTTAGGGTGTTAACTTCTGCACAAGAAATAAAGGATATAGAGTGGGATGTAAGGGTCATAGATACATATATAGACAGAATACAGAAAGCTCCTAGTTGTTTTTGCCTTTAGAAGCCATGGACACGGGTGTGTATATAGAAATATTTGGCAAAACAGGCTACATGTTTCAAATGAGATTTTATTAACCAAAGTTGCACTTCAAAAACCATCATATCACAATGGCAGCACAAACATTGCAAAAGAAAAGACTTCAAGGATATGTCCATCAAAATAAAGTTATTATTATCTGAATAGACCATGGTATATCTGCCAAATGAATAATTTCAAGGCTATTAAACAGGCAAGTGAAAGAGAAGCAACCACCTCTTCCTAAAGAGGAAACAAAAGAGGATTGTCCAGAAATAATGCAACATATCTTACCCTTCTTTAACAGAAATTGATACAATTGTCATACTCAAAGCAAGGATGGGATGATCCATGTCAACCCCATGATGATGCCCACCTTGAAGATGATTATGCACATGTTCATGGGTCAATGGATGGTTTGCTACCTCAGGCACTGCAGTCAGCAACCCCTGCACACGAAAAAGGTTGATTTCTACAATTTTTTATTCAAAATCCTTTATGAAGTTTATGTGAAGCAGGTAGAGTAATTTTATTCCAAAATGTGGACAAACTTCATGGTCGGTGCTAATGAAGATGAGAAACAAGAGGAAATGAACTATACAAGTAAAAGATCTAATGCATGCCACGCAATACCACCAGCAGTTGCTAAAAGCATGCAAGATATCCCAAGGGCTCCAAGAGTTTCAAACTTGCCATGCCCTGAGAGGAAGGAAAACCAATTATGAAACCAAGAAACAGGCCCCTATGCACAATGCATCTAAAAGATTATTGTACACCTTATGCGAAGAAAAAAAAAACTCAGGAACCAAAAATAAATACAGCACATCAAATTTAGCTGTTACTAGGGGTATCCAAGACACACTTGAAGCTAAGGTTCTATAGAACAAAAACGGTGCAAGACGGGCAAAACAAACTTTATTATGTGCATATATCATCATGAATCGATTGAATGAACCATCCCGGATCAATTAAAAATCAATCCCAGGATGATTTATCGATAGACAAGCGCAGGCCTTTCTGGATGTTTAAGAGGGAAAACAAAATTCAGATTATTCTCTGCTTCCTCCAAAATATCTATGTTTTCACAAGGACAGATGCAAAAGAAATCCCAACCTAAGACAAGTTAAAACAGCCATATATGTTTTACTAATTTGGACATTACTGCATAGATTTGCTAGGATTAAAAGACATTAATAATCATTTTTCAACAAATTACATGATTACAGCCTAAAACCTAAACCGAGAGAGAGAGAGAGAGAGAGAGAGTAGAGCTTAGGTACAGATTAAAAAAAGTGACCATAAGGGTGTTCTTTATCTTTAGGAGCCATCCCAGCTTTGAAAGACCACAACGCAATCCCACTAAGCACCACGTCAGAGACAGAATGAGCAGCGTCGGCGATGATGGCAGTGCTACCAGATAAATAGCCAGTGAAAGCCTTTCCAGCCGCCAAGCCGATATCGGCAGCGAGTCCCAAACGGAATATGCTTTCGCTTTGCTCACCAGGAGAGGGTCGGTGGTGGTGGTCAGAGTGATGGGCATGAGAATGGCCAAAATGCCACCTTCTATGGATTATGAAAGGAGGAGGGTTGTCATAGCTATTGTTATTATTAACTTGGAGGTGAGAATTGAAGGGTGGTTGGAGTAGGAAGCTGGCACTGGCACTGGCACTGCTAGTAGCACTCGGGTGGCGTCCTGAAGAGATAAAATGGGATGATTTGTACAACAAGATTGAATTACTAAATCTTTTGTAGAATTTGAATCCCATTATTTTATGTTTTTTGGAAGGAAGGAAATTGAAAGGCCAAAATAAAAATGAAGGATGGAGAAGGAGCTAGGGATAGGGATTGGGAAAGAGATAGGAATATGATTCCGATTCCTCCTCCTCTTCTTCTTCTTCTAGAGGGCACTTGGCATGGCATGGCAGGAAAAGAAAGAGCAAGAGAGAAGAAACATTATTGTGGTTGGGTTGGCCACTGTCAGCATCTATTATTATTTTGATGCTGATATTCGCTCGCTTTTCTTGCCTTAACAAGTCGTTTTTTCTTAATGTAATTAAATTTAATTGATTTGAATTCAATTGTTGTATTTTTGAATGATATAAAATTTAATATATTTTATTTTTTATATTATTATAATTTTTCATCTTATTTCTTTAAATGTTTCATTAAAAAAAATTAAATAAATGTTTTAGAAAAGCTAATTTTAACATTAAATTTCTCATTTTCTAAATTCTAAATCACAAGAGCTCACCTCTAATTTATTTTTATAATTTTTTCTAGAGATTGAATTTTATTTTTATAATTTTTTTAAGATTAAATTTCTTTTAGAATTTAATTTTTAACACTCAAAACGATTTCTAGTATAAAATTTTATTAGAATCTTTAAATTAAATTTAATTCCAAAATTCCAAACATATTGTATTGAATCACATTTTAAAAGACGTGTTTAAAAATGATAATAAATATTTTTTAAAATATTTTTTGTTCAGAAATACATTAAAATAATATTTTTTATTTTAAAAAATTTATTTTTAATACTAGCAAATCAAAACAATATAAAAATAAAATTAATTTTAAAAAAAATAAATTTTAACCATCCTCTATTTACATTGAAATCTTCTTAAGTTCTAACCCATTTCTACACATGGTCCTTCAAGGAACCAAAGTATATTTCCCATGGTTTGTATTAATTAAGTTCGAGGCCAAATTGATGAAAAAATAGAATTTATGTTCAATTGATATTGGTGTAACATGTTAATGACTAGATTGTGATTTCACTCATTCAGTGGCGGTTTTTTTTTTAACAATAATAATGATTAATATTCTTTGACTTCATTGAATCACGAATTATGCGACGTCTCTTCAAATTCTGTGTCCAATATTGTTTGGTGCCCCTGCACTGCAGCAGCTACCAAAGCTTGAACCTGGGTGATGATGGTGCATAGCCTGTTATAATTCCATGCCATCTTGCAACCTCAAGGTCGATGGGATTGGAACCATCTTTCCCTCCTCCGACAGTTTGCTAATCTTAAAGATTTCCTTTTAGAAACAAAAACGTCCATATTGGTCAAACTCATGGATGGCATTTTAATTTCCACTCATCTTTTTGAAATCATCCTTGTTTAAATTCTTGAAATCGAAAAATGAATACAATAAAATTAAAAAATAAAATAAAGGGAAGAGATTCTAGTTACTTTACCAAGACCACGTCCCAATGACGCAGAGCCATCTCTTTTCTCAAGTTTTTAGACCCTAGATGCTTAAGAGTATCATCTCGAAGAAAGGAAGAGCTGCAACTTCGTCCAAGTATTAGATGCTTTCAGTCAAAATTTAGTATCGAATTCCAAGTATCTAAACATTTGCATTCGCTGTTAGAATTCCTCCTCGTCACAACCACACACCCTATATAGCGTGTAAATCCCTGTCAATACATTCACTCCAAGCAATGGATCAGCCCAAGCCAGGCCATGCTATGAAAGAAGCTTTCAAGTCAATCAGTGCCATCTTCTGTTTCCATTCCAGTTCCGGTCCCCATGCCCAGAGGAATTCCGTTGCCTGGACCTATTATTATTATTATTATTAGGCATATAATCCCATCCGGAATTCATTCTGGATCTGGGTCCTGAATGGTTTCTCCCTGGCATGTACTCTTGTGATTCATAACGCCTATTCTCCGGACTCCAAGACTCGTAACCCTCATCACCCACATCACCCACATATTCATTTCTTTCCCAAGGAGGACCTGACCTCAACGATGGCTGCACAGGCCCTCCAAATGATGAAACATAGTTTGTTTGATTAACTTGGGAAGGGGAGTTTGAGACTAAACCCTGCCTAACTCTCCAGGAATCAGCCACTGGACCTACATCGCCAGGATGCGGCCTTGTGGAGTATACAATCGGAGGTTCATTTATCTGGGCAGGTTGTGACTGTAACTGTGTTGGTACGGTGGATGTTGATGGTGGAAAAGGAACTAGCCGTCTCTCCTGTGGATTTGATGTGAAAGAAACGGATGGAGTTGATTTTATGTTGTTCATTGCAGCTGAAAGGTTTAGCAAGGGAGGGGTGTTAACGGGTAGAATTTTCATGCTTGAAATCATTTCTGAGGATGGTGTCTGTAACATTGAAGAATTTGAGGGGTAACTCTGGTTTGCTGGGAGAACTATTGAAGGTTGTCGGTTTTCAGGTACTATGGAACTTGTCTGAGGCAATGAGAAAGGGTTCATCACTGCCGAAACATGCTGGGATAGTAATGGAATGCTAGCTTGCTGCTGCGGTATTCTGATGCTAGTGGCCTGATTTTGATGCTGCACCAAGCTAGTATGCTTTTCTGCTAAGGGGACACTGGTGGGGACTCCAGGATCACTGTATACAACTCTGTTCCCCATTGAAGCCTGCTGGGAAAATGGATTCTTGGCAAATTCTGATCTCCATCCACTCTGCATATTTTACAAAGTTACCAAAGAGAGTGTTTATTAGCACATATGATATATATATATATATATATAAAAAGAATTCTGAAAACCATTATATACCATTTTTATTTACTTTTTTTTTTCCAATGACAACACCTGTGAGGAGGTCACTACATTTTTAGTCGAGCACAATTTTCACAGCATGGGACACATCAATCCATCATTCCCAGCTAATGGGAGATAAGATAATCAGTGGATGAACAATGGCAGAAAAATGCTTCAATCATATTTTCCAGCCATTGATGGCAACTCTAATAGATGAGGGGTGCAAGAACTACAAAACCCATTTCTAAACTGCTGAAAACATCCAAGCAATTCCCATGGACAAATCCCAGGTTCCACAACTGGTCACACCTCTAATTGCCCAAGTTCATTTTGACCTCTATTTTATTTCCATTGCAAGTAGAGCTTTGTCCATTCCACATTTTAATTTATGCTTCCCTGTGAATTTATATTTACAAAATTGCAAGAGAGCAAATAGCTCTACCCATAGGAAGTTGACAACAGTTTAATGATACGTAACAAAATTTGCAATATTGGCCTAAGTCACGCACCGTTCCAGGATTGTTGCTCGAAGGAGTTGGCGATGGAAGTGAGACTTCAACCTTCTCCTCCACTTTCCCACCAAGCCCATTTAAACTACCTGCCAGACCAGCCCCTCCTGTCTTAATCATATCAAGCAGCTTCACAGTTTCTTCACTTGATAAATTGCCAGCTTGGCCAGAGGTCAATGCAAAAACCAATTCTGGATTTTTTAACAGTACAGCAAGCAACTCAAGATCTGGTTCAGTTGCACTCCCTCCACCAACCTGAGGCAGGGAAGGTGCAGATGCAACTACTGTATTTACATGTTCAGTATGGGAAACCTGTGTTTCTGCAACATCAGCATCAGGTGGCTGTTCAATTGGAATCTCTGGGGTCAATGAGTCATCATAATCCATCTCAAGGTCCCATGGTTCCTTTGGATTAGATGGTATCTGCTGGACTGTCTGATAGATGGTTTCTATCTCCCTACGGTTTCTGTTTTTCTGAACATCAACTTCTTTGCTATTTTCACCAGTTCCCACTCTCCAGAGAACGCTGAGTTTTATTTCTGCAGAAAAGAGAAGTGCATAAAAGGCTGAAAAAACCAAAGAATGTGCATTGAGCTAATAAGAAATACCAAAGGAAAGCAGCAATAGAAGAGAAAAGCCTGAACAAAATCAAATAATCTTGGACAGCCCATGAGAAGTTGAAGATAGCAGTTTGGTTTTGAGAGGAATAAAAAAGACACAAGAAGTGAGGGAGCTCAGCCACCCCTAATTTGCAAAGAACCCTGTTGTGAACGTCCTGAATCCTGTCTAGCCAAAGTCCAAATATTGCCTAAGCTGATTATCCACTTCCGTAAAACTGATTCTCTATGCATTGTTTAATATATTTACAAATTTGAAACAAAATCCTCCCTGCTTGGAGTACAGCAACCAGTTGTTTGGGCCCCATGCTGACAATATACAGTCCCCAGTCCAAAAAATGATAAGCTGCTAACCCCTTTTCACTCATGATATAGTACTTGATAAGTGCTCAATTTCAAGATACAGAAAAAAAAATTACGGTTGTATAGAGAACTGGTTGGCAAACCAAAAACACCACAAGTACATAATTTTCACCTTTAAATTTCATGTCCTCACCAATGCAATCCAGCAACCATATTCAGGAGTTTCAGGTTTGAAGTAATTGACATGATTTGATACCATATTGTACATGGATACCATAATTGAGAAAGAATTAAAAATCAATGTGCCTATGTAATAAGATAGATAACTTCCATGTTCATAGCATCTGCGTCCAGTTAAGATGTCATTGTCACTTGTTACCCACCAATGCTATAAAATCTGGGAAGAGGCATAAACTTCACTTTATAAAGTAACTTGTATTGTTCTGATCTTATGCTGAATTTTCACACAAGACATTAACAGTTCAAGTACTACTTTCTTTCCTGGTGAAAAGTTAGTAATTAGAAAATTAATAGCATGAAACAAGTTTTTGAATCCACGTCCCCACAACTACAAAAAATAGTCTCTTTCAACAAACTAGTTAGCATCTTCAATACACATTGGCACATGTTGTATTTGTAAAGGCTATCCACTTGCTGTATTACAAGGTCAATCCAAAAACCAAAATAATTGTGATGAAATGGCAGGGAATCAAGGGATGAGCAATTAAATGGAAAGTGTCAAACTAGAAATTGAATATTGACATATATCCAAAACTATTAAACAACAAATATTTTAAATGTGTCTGTATCTCATCTATAACTACATACAATACACACAAAATGATCCTGGAATTCTTGATTGCACACTATTAAAATTCGGTTAACAGTTTAAAAAGTTGCCTTGCTTTATCCATAAAGCATCTACTCACCTGCGCTAATATTACTAATCGAACATCAAAGTATCCAACAAAGAAAAACCAAAAGCACATGTACCTGGAGGAGTCTGCCATGGGATCTGGACTTTACTGCAAACTCCCCCCATGGGTTCCTTTGAATTGATTTCTTTCTTTAGATCAAGGAAACCCTCAACCTTACTAGAAACTTGGGGGGGAGGTGTCACAGGTTTCTTGTATTCCTCAATCTTTGGCCGGATATGAATTTTAGAAACTGGACACAAACTGGTGGTCATACTTGAAGGCTTATTACGCCCTCCATTTTTCATACCAGTGCTTCCATTGGATGAGGAACCTGTTTTCCCATGCTTGTTCTGCATGAATAAAGCACGCATTTTTGCTTTTTGGATATCATCCGCAGACATCGGGCGACCTTGATTAACAGGAGCAGCTTTGGTCGCCTGAGGGCTTCTGCCAGCTGTTTTCTGGCCTGGCTGTTCAACAAGCTGAACTTTTCTACGTTCTCTTGTATCTGTTAATAGCTAAGGGAGGCACTTAAGAGTTCATCCAGACGAAGAAACAAGAAAACTACAAAAGCACATTTATCATTGAGGTGCTTCTGTCATTCAAGAGGATGAATTATTTCCAATTACAAGAAAATAAAATCCCTTAGTTAGGAGCTTTTAATTTTTAGGCACCAGCTGAAAACGAAAAACAGATAAGCTTGATAAATGAATACATCTGAGACCAATCTTTGACAAACAAAAGGTAAAACAAATAGAAGAAGAACAATCAAAAGTGCTCTTGCACTTCAAGCAATATATTTGGGATGAGGTAAAATTGATCAGTCAAAATGACTAAGCAAAAATCACGACTTTATCAACCATTAAACCAGGATTCCACAAAAATCTGTAACACAACCAACAATTTCTGAAGGTTATGCCCCCAAATGGGTTGCTGAAGGGGTTTTCCATCATGAAACTGACAAGAAGCTGGCAAGAAACCCATGTACCACAGATATAAGAACAAAAACTTCAAATATACATTTTGGTTGATTTATTCACATATGAACTGCAAAGATAATTGTCCAAACTAATTGAACAAATGACAATTTACTGCCATACTTATACCTTAAATTTGATAATAAGCAAGAGCTATCAATTGATAGCTATAACAAATTCAAATATTTTGAGATTGTCAGTCAGATTAATGTTGCTCATTCATTACTTAAAAGTACGGAGATTATGTGAGAATTTCCGCATATTCCAAAGCAGTATAACTTTTATGTGAGATTTCACCAAACATATAGCAAGATAATTGAACTTGAAATCATTGCCAGCGTCACTAAGGAACTGATTAATTTCGTTTTTATAATCAGCTAGACTATAACATGATTTTGCCACCTGCATTAAAATTTGGTCTATTGACACCAAACTCGATAAAATGTTGGTCAACTGGCTGAAATCAATAATTGCAGTTAAATAGGCTGTTAGAACAGACGTAAATTGCACATTTAAAAAATTGAAGTACTCAATCAAATGTTTTCAAAAAATCCCTCCTACATGTGTTGATGATGTTCACTTCTGGCTCACCACCATTTCCACCACCAAATGACCCTGACACTGCCCAGACAACAAAGATCCTGGTGTTGAGGCTGCTGTAGTTTTCAAAAGAAGGCAATTCATTTATTGATTGGGACAAAATGACCAACATTTTGTCAATTTTGGCGTCAATCAACCAAATTTGAAATGCAGGGGTAAGACAGCCATTTGCTACAAGCATAGGGGCCAAAAGGTGGTTTTACCAATTACATGTCTACAAAAGGCAACCAGATAAGCTTGCCCAGGTAACTGAACTCACTTGCCCATGTAGCGTCAAATGATTTCCTTGCTGCATTATATTATGTAAATATTACAATGGAAACATTATAAAAAAGCTTAAAGATCATCAATTGCTTCAGTTGATTTGGACTCTTTCCTGGTAAAGAAAAGGACAAATCCAGAAGAACAACCAATCCTGTACAAGCAAATGCATAATCGAATTCCTCTCATACTCCATGTGCCAGCTCTAGGGGAAACCAATAATAAAACACAGTAGATCATTATCAACTAAAAGCTAATACAAGTCAGTGGTTTAGGGCTGCACTCACCATTACAATCACTGTCACAGCTAGCATGGGTGGAGAGTAGCATGTATCAGTTCTTGCTATAAAAGTTTCCTAAGCTAAGCTTTTAAACCCTAAGACTGTCAGGAAAATATATTTAACCTAATGGTGAATATTTTGACAAGGTATGTCCCAGGCCATTGTTTATATCATAGATAAAATGGTAAGAATATCATGTGGCTTTGGACTTTTCATTTAATAATGCAGTGACCAGTTTACTCTGTGTAAAACAAGCATGCACTGAGAGATGGATGAAACTATATGATGATGTAAGCAAAAGCTTCATCAGTTAACCAAGGAAAAGATAAGTCAATCAATTTTCCTTCAAATGCCAGAGAAATTGCAATGCACCACTTTAAAAAAATAAAATTCTGAGGATACGGGATGAAGATGCGCCTAGAATATGCTTCCTGCTCAAATCATCTGTTGATGCAGGCAACAGCTTCAATGTTTGCGAAGACTCAATTTTCCTAAAAACAAAGAAATTTAGGCTGAATGCCCCCAACAAACACCAATAACAAGTCAAAAAAAAAAACATATCAATACCTGATATTTTCAAAACTTTCAGATGAGAGAGCAAGAACACCATCCTGTTCAGAATAAAAGCTATTAGAGAAGTCCTATAACATCAGTCCACTTTTGACCATGCAACTGATTGTGCATAAAACTTACAGGATTACCAATATCACACTGCCATGATTCATTGCCCATAATTTCATCAATGCTGCACAAAATTAGAGCCAAACGATGAGATTTGACTAAACAAATCTTGCAAGTATAGGAGGTAATCACATGAACTTACCTCTGCTTCAAAATCATGTCCTGTGCATCTGTAGACGACTTTATGCCGTTGGGTTTTTTGATTGCTTGACTTTTTGCAAACATTTTGCTCCATTTTGATAACAAAACCCTGGCCCTGTTTGATATGTCTGATCTTCAAATCAGATAAATGAGGTTCAAAATTATCACAAGGCACATAAAGAAAGGAAGCACACAGATGTATCTCATATCAAACAATACAAAACTCAAGAGGATTCATCAGAACAAGGCCAGAATCAGTGTTGTCAAAGGCAAAAGGCACCACGCCTGTAAAATGCCCGAGGCGCTAGGCTCACGCCTAGGCGCTCGCCCGAATGAACCAGGGCAATATGCTATAAATATTATATGATTTCTATAAATCTAAAATATATATTTTCCCAATTAAGATTAGATCATTAGAAAATCAAAAGAAAATATAAAATACCATAACATGGTCATATAAAGTTGTATTTTTCACCCTTAAAACAAAATAAGATAATTTAAAGTAGTAAGTAGCCAAATAGATTAAAAAGCAAAATTACATATCATCATCATTATTCATTAATCTTCAAATACATCTTCATCCATGCTTTCCTCTCCTTCACTTGAATCCTCCATATCCTCCATTTCATGATTATAATCAAAATCCTCATCTCTCAAACCATACTGCACTTGTTTAGAAAAAATTAAAGTATTACCTGTACAGATGTGTTGTTCTCCGACTCCCACTGTTGAAAAAAGAAAGTGTGGCTGGTGTTTCTCTTCTAAGTGTCCTTCATTGTCTGTTTGTCTCCCACTTTAATGATTTATTTTCATTTTTTACCCTAATCTTTGTTTTTTACAAAAATACCCCTAAGTTTCTTGTGGTAAATTAAAAAGATGGACAAATAGGTCAAAACATAAATCATTTAAAAGAAAAACCCAGCAGAAACGGAAGAACTTCAAGCAAGCGTTAGCCTTAGCGCCTTGCACCCACTCACAAGGCGCTCACCTAGGCGGTACCTCATAGATCATCGTATGAGGCTAATAAAGGCGCCAGGGCCTCACCTCGCATGGAGCACCTAGGCAAGCGCCTCTTGACAACACTGGCCAGAATGGTGTCAATACCAAACAATACACAAAGAAAGGAAGCACAACTGCTAATTCATCCATCTTGCTTATTTGTCTGATAAGCAAGAAGCAGTCTGTGATCAAATTGGTTTACAAAAAATAAAAGCCCCAGAGTGTTGACAATATCTTTATATGGAATCATAACAAACTGGTATGACCTTTGTTATCCATAATGAGAAAGCAAAAAAAACCAGAAACTATCCTACCCGAGCAATAAGAACAGTTACAAACATTATAAATAGCCCATGGAGTTCATTTATCAATTAGTAATTAGAAACTGACATCTGATGTAATATGTAAGAACGAGAGAACAAGAAGCATAACTATCCTACCCGAGCAATAAGAACAGTTGTGAACATTATAAATAGCCCGTGGAGTTCATTTATCAATTAGTAATTAGAAACTGACATCTGATGTAATATGTAAGAATGCGAGAACAAGAAGCATAATATAGGAAGATCAAAAGGCACAAGATAACTCTCTGAACAAAAGTACACCTGGAGTCCTATAAAACCGCAGTCCATTGACACTGTGAAGTACAGCTGACATGTGTTCAGGAGGAGCTTTATGTAGGGGTAAATGACAGAATACCTGCATACACCATAGATGCAATCCTAAGCATGTTTACGAGGTAAGAAAATTGCAGGGAAGATGATAAAAATTTACAATTACCTTCAAGGTGACAAGAAGAACACTTGTTTGTTCTTCAGCAGCTGCTTGACTTAACCATGTTGCCAAAATCATGACACCACCTTTAACAAGAAACCTGGGAACATGCGTGGAAAAGATTAAATGCAAATGGAGAAAAAATCACATCTTGTTAGATACATATAGCAGGTTGCAAAGTACCAATTTAGAACAGCTGGAGTCTGTATTTGCAAGATCCATTCCATGAGCTTCACCTGCCCAGAAAATGTTTCTTCTTTCCGCAACAAATCAAAAATCTTCTCAGAAAAATGTTTATCTAATTCATCTAAACCAGGCAACACATCATCCTGTGTTGAGCAAGAGGGTATTTCATCAACCCTGGAAGGAACAACAGCGTTTAAGGGGACAGGATCCTGGGCAACAGAGTCTAAGGGAACTGGGTTCAGGATTGCAGGGTTTAAGGGAACTGGATTAGGGCTAACAGAAATTAAGGGAACGGGATTTGGGCTAGCAGAGTTTAAGGGTGATGAAGTGGGGCTAGCAAAGTTTAAGGGAGCTGAGCTGGAGATAACAAAACTTAAGGGAACAGGATTGGGGGCAACAGAGTTCAAGTAAAATGGATTCAGGATAACAGCGTTTAAGGGAGCTGGATTGGGGCTAACAGTATTCATGGGAACTGGATTTGGGGCAACAGAGTTCAAGGGGACCAAATCAACAGGCATCAAAGCATCAGATGTTGTTGGGACCCCATCTTGAGGTCCTTTGTGTGCATTAACTCTAATAGCCTTCTCCCTTGACAACCGAACCAGTTTCCTTACTCTCATACGCTGGCTTGCAAAAAAATCTCGAACCTATAGTCGATGCAACACCATGTCATGAGCAATAACATATACACATCCAGACGCTAAAAATAAATTAGGATCAAAACAAGAAAAAATTGCAGAAAAGTAATCAATATAAATGAAGGCATATGTCTCCAAATTCGTGTAAATACATGCAGAGTAAAGGTGAAAGTCAATGCATGAATATTGTCCCAAGCCAGACTTAAGCATAAAGAAAGGAAAATCACCTGTGTAACTGTAGCACCGAATTGAGCACTAATCTCACGTGATTCCTTCTTACTAATTGCATCTTTGATAGAGAAAACTTCTTGCATATACTTGACAGCCTTAGGGTTTATCAAATCTCTGGGTCTTTTTCCTGCCGAATCGACATACAATGTTAGTAGTGACCGACAGCAGCCCATTTTACAAGACTTTTGATCATTATCAAGACACAAACAGAATCATATCCATACAGTATATTCATAAAAAGGTAAGGTAGAAGCCCTAAAAAAACTCACCAATTTTTATCGACAGAGCGCCAGCAGCCTGCGAAAGATTTCAAAAGATAAAAAAAAAGTTATAACAAGGGAGAAAGCCCTAAAAACTTATGATTTATAAAGAAATTAGGAAAAAGACACACCATTTCTTGAGAAAGAGGATTGACGCCGGTGAGTTTGCATTGAGTAACAACAATTCTTTGAAGATGATCGATTTGGTTGTGAAAAAGCTCTCTCTGCGAATCCAAAAACTTTTGAAACGACTCCACAGAGCTCCCAATCTCTGTCTCTCTCAAATCCTCCATTGTCAAATTCGAAAACTGGAGCAGCCTCGATTTTCGATGTACCTGCACAACTACGCATTACACTATAGTTGCAGTGTGAAGAATTTCGTGGTTTCTAAATGAAATAACAGAAAGTTCGCATTAGGGCTAGGGTTACAGGAATAAGGAGAGAGGAGGGAGATGCGTGGATTGGGGATAGGCAGCTGCGAGCAGATGAGCAAGCAAATTAGGACCTAAACTAGCACGTGAGAAAAGAAAATAAATTAAACTTGAGAACCACACGCACAATTCTGCTGGCGCGCGCGTGTGCCGCGCATCTAAGGTATTCGGTGGGCTCGAAATATTTATGTGCTGCTGTTTTTAAAATTATGAAAAAAGTTAAGTAGTCCGAGGAAATAAATCACTATAGATCATAATTGTAATAATAATTTTATTTTTAATATCTTATCTTTTCACATGTAAATAAATATTTTTTTGGTTTTCTTTCACAAAAATATTCAGATTTTTTTTAATTTTCAAGTATAATAATGTTTTTAGCCTCAAAGATTAAAAAAAACAAGAAGAAGCTTTGCTTTTAAGAGGTATTTTAATATTTTTACATGGATTTTTTGTGTAATTAAAAAGACCTTGAGGCGTTTTAGTATTTTCATAATGTATTTGTTATTTTTAAATAAAAATGTTACAGACGTGAATTCTTCACGTCCTAGCGAGTGGACAGCACCTGCATCATTAAGGAGGCGCGTATGACGCTTTCCAGTGGCCAAATCTAGTCTTCCGCACGTCTAACTGGATGCACATTCGTGTCCTCTTTCACATAGTGTGATACATGTAGACAGATAATGGTTGGATGGTCGCCAATGACCGATTGTTTACGTTTTTTCTTTCTTTTCTCTCTCTTAACAATTAAAATGCATAATTGTCTTCTTTGTTTATTGTTTGTCAAATCAGACATGTTTTTTATTCTCACGTACCTTGGGTCTAACATGGTCTGTCAGACTCGTGCCTAGATCAAAAAATTTAAAATTTTTCAAAAGTATGATTGGACTATAAAAACAAACATTGTCTAATTCAAGTAGGATTTTTCATTCATATGTAGTTGAACTTAACTGCAAATTCTTTTTTGTTTGTGCAACTTATTTTATAAATTTGTTATATTTAAAGAGGAAGGAATGGAAAAAAAATGTTGAGTTCTAAATGATTTATTTCAAGTTTTCAAAAATAAACTTCCTTTTTTTTATGCATTCTAAATAAAAAATATTAATTTTATGTTTCATCCAAGTGTTGGACAGTTTTTAAAGGGTTCATGCTTTTTAAAATTTAAGATGTTGTTGCATGATCTAATTATCAAAGTTTGTTACAATGAGAGTTTATTCTACATTATAACTATTAGTATATACAAAAATTTAAAATATATAATCATAAGTTAAAACTTTTGAACTTTTGAATTGATACATTATGTTGTAGGAAAAGAAAATATTGTATATATAAAAGACTTATTGTCCTTTTGACTATCTTAATTTGTGCAACTTTATAGATGATTTCTTCACTAAAATTAGTGATTAATAAAAAAAAATGAGTGAATTTTAGGGATGCGTGTGGTTAATGTCCCAAAATAAAATAAAAAAATATAAAAAAGATAAAAATATATTTGGTTAAAAATACAAAGATGAAAATACAAAATAAATATTTTTTTAGAACAATTACAAGTGAATTCTTATATTTTCAAAAAAAAAAGTGCATAAGTCTAACATGGTTGTCAGGCCCAGGCGTTTGGGTCTAGTAAAGAGAGTGTAGATTTAAAAATCAACCCACTTGATTAGGTTTAATAACATTATTAAAATATTCTTCATACTCTTAATATTTTTTTATATTTTAAAAAATTAATATTGACCTGCTGCAGAGTGCGGACCAATATACTAGTAAATTTTATGAGAATATGTTTCAATGGGTGTTTAAATTAATTGGAACTATTATTGTATCTCATAATTATAATTATATTACATTATAATTATATAAAAAAACACTAAAATTGGTGGATTTTTTTATACATGAGGTTTTTTTAGAAAATAGATAAGTTTTTGTTTTTACTTTCTATTTTTTATGATATTTTTCTAGTTTTTTTATATTTGAAGGAAATAGTTTTTTTAGTTTATCTTTTATATTTGATAATATAAGTGTTTTCTAGTTTTTCTATTGTAATAGTATTTCAGTAAGCGGAGACATAGAAAAATAAAAATTAAATATTTTAAATATCTTCATATAGTTATGGTGTTATTAATCTTAGAGAGTTTTGACATTTGATAAACTTCTTTATTCTTTACTCTTGTCCTTATCAATTCATATCAGGTATCAACTATTCTTGATAGTTATTTTACTTTGTTGTGTGCTATAAAACAAATATGGTTGAAAACAAAATCCTTGGTGGTTACTAGATCGTTGGTTTACGCTATATTATGGGTCGGTTTAATTATTTTTTAATGTCAAAAAAATATTCAAGCATTGCTAATGTTTTTTCTGGTAGAAAAAAAAATTAAAATCATGTGTGGGTTGACCTAATGTGACCCAATTAACTTGACAAGTCCAAAGGTAACTCGAACGACCAGTAAAAACATAGCTTGACTAAAAAAAAATTACGACGACATCCTTTTATTTAAAATATTGAGATAACAACATATTGGATTGACCAGAGTCGACTTAGATTAATGTGCTAAATTCATAACCTAGGTCATGAGACCATAAAAGCCCTATATAAACCAATTCAAAATAAATTATAGATCTCAATTCTCGATCAATGCAATGTGGAAGGATAAAATTTTAAAAAATATATATCAATTAAAAAAAAGACAAAAAAACAATCTGCATTAATCTACCAAATCCACAACCTAAGTCATGAAACTAGAATAACTCTATAAAAAGAAAATCAAAATAAATTGTAAAGCTTGATTCCTAATCAACCCAATATTAGAGGATGAAATTAAAAAAAATTAAAAAAATACATGAAAAATGGTTATACTCAACCCGGACTAACCTGTCAAACCCATTATTCGGGTCATGTGACCGGGATAACCTAATATAAAGAAAACTAAAAAAAATGAATTTGTTTACCATGTCAAACCCTCGACTTGGATCATGAGACTAGAATAACCCATATAAAGTAAATTAAAATAAATTATAAAGCATAATTCTCAATTAATCCATTACTGAAAAATGAAATTAAAAAAAATCCACCTAAAAAAGATGTAATAAAATGACCCAAGTTAACTATCAAAATCTGTGATTCAGGTTATAAGACCGAGATAACCTAATAAAAAGTAAATCAAAACAAATCATGAATCCTAACTCCTAATCAATATATTGTTGAAGGATGAAATTAAAAAAAATTAAAAAAAGAAAAAAAACCTGAGTCAACTAGGTTAATATGTTAAACCCGTAAAACAAGTTATGAGTATTCAATAACCACATAGAATGCAAACTGCAACAAACTATGAAGCTCAATCTTTAATAAATCAAATATTGAAAGATAAAATTAAAAAAAAAAACACAAATTAAAAAAGAAAAAAAATTATTGCAATGAATAGTGTTTTGTGAGGTGATGCACAATAAAAGTACCACCTCTTTTAGTTTTTGTTAGATTTTATTTTGTTGTGTGTTGTAGAATAATAATTTTGTTAAGAGGTGGCATAACAAGATGTGCTTGTGTATGAGTGAATGAAGATGCTTCCCTCATGAAAAAGGCATCTAAGATCTAATGTGTTGTTTTCATCTACATCAGTTGTTGCCTTTAAAAATCATGATAGTAGGACCTGGGGTGACTCACACAAAAATGTTGTGGTGAGGACCTATGATGAGGTGCCTCATACAAAGGCGTTAAGGACCCATAATGGGGTGGCTTGCGCACAAAAATGATGTTCTAATGGAGGATAATTTTCAACTTAATACTGAAGTCGAGAATGAGCTCCTTTCAAACTAGGAAGACTGATATAGGAGCTTTTAAAAAAAAAAATAGATATTTTTCTATTTTTATTTTCCTATTCTTCGTTATAAAGCTTTTCTAGTTTTTTTCCTATTTGAAGGAAATATATTTTCTAGTTTATTTCTCTTATTCAATATTATTATAGTTTTCTAGTTTTTTCTATATAAACGGTTGTAATAACCTTTTGACAAGTGAAAACATAGATAAAAATTGAATGTTTGGGGTGTCTCACCATAGTTATAGTGTTTATGGTCTTTGAGGGTTTCGATATGTGACAAACTTTTTTATCATTTGCTTCTGTTTGTGTTAGATATTTTCTATTTTTATTTTTGTATTATTTATTATGATACTTTTCTAGTTTTTTTACTCTATTTGAAGGAAAAAAATTTCTAGTTTATTTTTCATATTCAATAATATTAGTGTTTTCTAGTTTTTTTTATATAAAGTGTTAAAATAACCTTTTGGCAAATGGAGAAATAAAAGAATAAAAACTGAATATTTTAGGTATCTTTCCCTATAATTATGGAGCTTTTGATTTTTTTGGGTTTTGACATGTGACAAGCTCTGTTATCCTTTACTCATATATGTATTAATTGGTATTACAGCTCAACGAACATTGATGTTTATTTTGTTTTGTCGTGTGCTGCAAAATAAACATGACTAGAAAAGAGCTCAATGATCATTTGTAGTTATTTTGTTTCGTTGTGTGTTGCAGGACAACTATGACTAGAAAAGGCTGCAAAACAAGACGTGCTTGTGTAAAAGGGAATGATGTGGTTCCTTTTAGGAAAACAAATATCCAAAAACTAGTGTATTGTTTTCATTTATGACAATTATTGTCATTTGAAATCCTAGTGGTAGGATTCACGATGCGATGGGCTGCACAAAAGTGTTGCATTAAAGAGTCATGAAGGGATAATTCGCACAAAGGTGTTAAGGACTCACAATGTGGTGACCCATATATAAAAGGGTGTTTTTCATGGAGAATAATTTTCAACTAAATATTGAACTTGAGGACGAATTCCTTTCAACTTGGGAGACTCATATTAGAGCTTTTAAACAAAATAAATATTTTTCTATTCTTTATTATGATACTTTTCTAGATTTTTTCCCATTTATAAGGAATAATTTTTTGTAGTTTATTTTTCTTATTCAATATTATTAGGGTTGTCTAGTTTTTTTTTTCTATATAAAAGGTTGTAATAGATTTTTGGCAAGTAGAGATATAAAAGAATAATAATTGAATATTTTGGATGCCTCCCTACAATTATAATGTTCCTAGTATTTGGGGGTTTTGACATGTGACAAACCCCTTTATCCTTTGTTTCCATTTGTTTTAGATATTTTCATAATTTTATTTTCTTATTTTTTATAATGTTGATTTGTCTAGTTTTTTTTTTCTATTTAAAGAGAATTTTTTTGTAGTTTATTTTTTCTATATAGTATTATTAGGGCTTTCTAGTTTTTTTTATATATAAAAGGTTGTAATATCTTTTTGGTAAGTGGAGATATAGAAGAATAAAATTGAATATTTTGAGTGTCTCCCCATAATTATGGTGTTATTGGTTTTTGTGGGTTAAACACGTGACAAACCTTTTTTACCTTTTGATGTCAATTGGTATTAGAGCTCAATTATCATTGTTGATTATTTTTCTTTGTTGTGTGTTGTAAAACAACCATAGTTGAAAAGGAGCTTAACGATCCTTGATGGCTATTTTGCTTTGTTGTGTGTTGTAAAACAATCATGGTAAAAAAAGATGTGCTTGTGTAGAAAGGGATAAAAAGGTCCCCCTGAAAAAAAAAAGATGTTTATAAACTAATATGTTATTTTAATATGCATCAGTTGTTGTCATTTAAAATCCTAGTAATGGAACTCATGATGAGGCGACCCATACAAAATAGTTATGTTGGGGACCTATAAAGGGTAACTCATACAAAGGTGTTAAAGATTTATAATGGGATGACCCATACATAAAAAAAATGTAATTAATGAAGGGCAATTCTTAAATGAATATTAAACTCAATGATGAGTTCCTTCCAACCCGAGTAGACCGATGCATAAGCTGTTTTAGAAAAATAAATATTTTTGTATTTTTTATTATGATATTTTTCTAGTTTCTTTCCTATTTAAAAGGAATATTTTTTTCTATTTTATTTTTCCTATTCAATATTATTAGGGTTTTGATTTTTTTTCTATTAAAAGGTTGTAATAACCTTTTGGCAATTACAAACATAAAATAATAAAAATTGAATATTTTAGATATCTTTTCATGGTTATGATGTTCTTGGTCTTTAAGAGTTTTGACATGTGACAAACCCCTTCATCATTTACTCCTATCTACATCAGTTTCTACCGTGTAAACATTATGTGCGCACATACACACATAACATTGAAGACCACAACAATTGTTTTAGGTAAGTTGTTGTATAAAAATCAAGGAATAAAGGAGAAAAGAAAAGAGGAAAAAAAGGTTGTCAGAGCCATATCGAGACTTCAACCACTACACGTGTTTGTTACTCAATGGTATTTAATCAGCTATGACTTATTTATTTTGATGATAACAATAACTAGTTGATTTAATATGTTTATTGAAGATTTTATTGATGTAGAAATTCCTATACATCATTTGAGGTAATATGGACTCCTTAAATACAATATGGACTTAAAGATGCCTAAGCTCATTTATATGTAATCAAATTTTTATGGAATTTAATTTGGCATTATAAAATGACTTTCATTAAAAAAATACCTAACTTGCTAAATTTCATCATCCAAAGTATTTTTACTATCAAAACTTATATAGTGATAAATACCTTATAAAAAAACATGTTAATCATATATTTTGGTATTATCACTCAATTCATTTTATATGAAGTGCAAAAGCTTCTTATTTATTTTTAACTAAAAGAACTTATCACATGCGTCTTACATTTTTATCCATTCTTAGCTAAGTTAGCCAACTTGTAATTTTGGAAGAAAAATGCTTGATACTCAAGTTGTTTTGCAACAACTCTTTTTCTCTCAAAATCTATGACTTAGTCGTTTATAACAAAGAGCAAAAACACTTAGAATGGCAGCAACTAAAAAGAGAATGCCTATTATACATAATCTAAGGGAAAAGACATGAGATCAAGTGAGAACTCAAGAATGTTATTGCTCCTTAAGAAAGAAAAGATGGCAAGGAACTAAGGTGATGGCTTGTAGCTTTTCCACCTACCTATCATACAATCTCTACTTTAAGACCTGGTGAATGAAGGGTGGGAGCAGAGTCTTCATCTGCCACCTCTATTCAATCACTGAAGCCCGGTAATAAATGTTGATGGATTTAGCCTAATAGAGTGTAGTGTCACATGGCTGCAAATAGACTAGATTAGGTTTCACAAGATCTCCTCGTCCATAGTCAAGAAGTGGAACCAATTGCTTAACTTCGCACAAAGGCAGCCATGTGGTGGTTAGTACGCCTTGAGTGAGGAGTGAAGTTCAGGGTGGAGTCGCTGCTGCTGCTTTTTGTCTATAGTTATAGCTGCTTTATAAAGGGTGAGGCTAGGCTTGAAAGAGCATTGCATTTCTTTTGCTAAAGGCCAATGATTGACTAACTATGTTCTACGGGTGTGATTGACTAGGCTGAGAAACTACTCTCTATATAATAACTAAGATAATAGAAAACTCATTTGATCTTGTTCATACAGATGGCACTAGAAAAAATCATGAATCTTATTCTGTTATATACCATCACTAAGATACTCGATTTAGACTCTGTCTCAAATAAACTTTGACATTTGATCTTGTTTATAAACTTTGATCTCGTCCATTGTGATGGTTTGAACTTTGCAAAGAGATGCATTTAATAAGTCTATGAACAACAAATCCACTACATACCATTATGCATACATTTAAGACACCGAACTCAAGAGTAATGGTGTGAGGGTGACTGTTTATTTTTCTATTAATATACATTGGTGTAGAATTTAGTTACTTCAATGAAGGAGTTGCTTGATTCATTTGTCCATCTACATGTAAAATATCAAAATGTTGTTTTAAATAAATACCAAATCATTTTTTAAATCAAAAGGCAACTTCAATTTTTCAAAATTCCACCGGCAGAAAAGATTTTAGTAAAAGAAATTAATTAAGTCTATGAGATCATGTAAGGCTGTAAAGGTGTATTTATGAGTTCTTATAGGGAACTCTTTCCAGGATGTTTGGTTGTAAATCAAAGAAAGAGACACAATCGAAGGATAAGCTCATTATTTCATTGAAATTTTAGAAAAAAGACTCTATAACAAAGACTTTATGCTAACATCTTGAGCTATGATTACTGTAATACATAAAAGAGTTAGACACTTAGCAATCATTGATTGAATTTTCTGGAATCTTCCAATCATTCCTCTCCCACAAACTCCTCGACAAGGGCATCTTTCCAATAGTCAGTTGAGGTCATATGTAGACCAATCTTGGATGACATTGTAGCTTCATATTCAGGACGATTGATCTCTAGGTATCTTTGCTTTGGTAGTTCTTTCTCTCGTCTTTGTAACAGCCTTCAATATTATGAACCTAAGTTTCTTTTCTTTTTCCAGTGAAACTTTTTCTCCTCAATCAAGTCAACAATCTTTCCAAACCAGATGACTTGTCAATCCTCTCAGTTATAACAACCAGGCCAGAAAAATATTGTGCAAAGCCTCCAACTAGGTAGTCAAAGTACGAGGCCTTGAAGGCGTTGGAAAATAAATTGATCATCTGATTTTCCAACAAAGAAGGATTAACCTGTGCAACTGCCTCATGCCACCTTTGGGTGTATTTCCATATGGACTCCTTGTTGTTCTTTTTCATAGCTTGCAAGTTTGACCTATCAGGGCCCATATCCATATTGAACTTATATTGCCTAAAGAAGGCATCAAATAAGTCCTTTCATTTTTTACCTTGGTATTGTCCAACCACATATACCAAATGAGGGCAGTGTCACTCAAACTGTCTTGAAATAAGTGAATCAATAGTTTCTCATCATAAATCACCTTAGCCATTTTGTTACAGTATGCTTTGAGATGAATTACAAAGCATTGAGTCCTTGTATATTTGATGAATTCAGGCACTCAATTTTTTTTGGAATGACCACGTTAGGCACCAAGCACATCTCAACAACCTTTATGGGATCATATAGGCTAGTTCCCTCAAATTCCCTCATCCTTTGCTCTAGGGTAGCCAATTTTTCCAGGCCCTTTTCTTTTGCCATCTTGTTCTTTTAAGATTCCTTCATTGTAAAATCATTGGTAGATGGAGTCCTCATGGGGTATACTGGTTGAGCAAATTGGAAATACATGGCCTGTTGTGATTTAAGTGGCACCTTATTTGCCCCTAGATTTTGTGGGTTAAAGGGAGTTGCGGGCATAGTTTCAGTTTGAGTTGTAAATGTTGCTTCTCCGGATTTAGATCCCAAGGCCTATTCTAGTAGACTAGTAAGCCTCACGACTTCTTCTCTAAGACTTTCCAAATCTTTTTGGTGTTGGGCTTCCAACTGAGCTCTTTCTTTGTTTTTCATTTTATCTTTTTCGCAATCGAGTGTTATAGGTGTGTTTTAGTGGGGAGCCTTAATTTCAACATGCTAAATGACAATTATGTAACTATACAAAAATATTGATGTTTTCAATAAGAAAAATGCATGTTTAATGTGGACTCGCCCTTCACAGGGTGATAATGGTTGTTTATTCATGAATTTTAGAAACTTGTTGTCATCATCAAGCCAACGAATCTTTGTCATGTCTTGTCTAAGTTTGAGCTTTTGATAAGCCTTTCGGCCCTCAATTCAAATAAGTTCCCCTTTATCAACTGTAATAACTCGGACACTTGTACCCTATGTGACGACCATTTGCCACCCAATGGTCTTGGAATTCAAGATGCCACATGTTGGGTTTGCCCTAGTGAGATTACATAAGGAACAACCTAAAGGGTAGGTTCTAGTCGTTAAGTGCATCAAGTGGGTAAGTTACTATCTAGTATCAAAGGGTCTTTCACATGCTCAGTGATTGTCCTCAAAGGGTCTTTCACATGCTCAGTGATTGTCCTCAAAGGGTCGTTATGAGGCTTACAAGTAGTGTGAAGATAGAGGTCCTGGGTAATATCAAATCGACATACCAATCGCTATTGAGTAACCAATCAAGCGAAAGTTAGATAGTTTCATGAGTCTTACCTAGGCTAAAACCATTGGGGTACCGTTACTTCTCAACCTATCTTAAATTTTATGGCGAGTGCTTTTTAAAGTGATATATGACAATAGAGATGCGTGTTAAAGTAGTAAAAAGCAATAACCACATAAACACAGTATAAAAAATATTTTTTAGCAATTAACAAATAGAAAAGCAAAGCTTAGTCCTAGAAATCCCAAGTGGAGTTGCCATTCTGTCGCACCCGATATCGCGACAACCTTTAAAAAATTTCTCATGGAAAGAAACAAATATCTGACATCTTGTTCTTAGAGGGAAAATGGCATGTTTAAGGAGTCACCACCTAGTATTATGGTCACTAAGAACCTTAACTAGTCAATATAGATTGTAAGGTATGAGACTGGTTACACGAAAATGAAAGATGCTATCACTCTTTAAGCGTCCTACTTAAGGCAAACTGCATTGCTAGTTTTGTCTTAAATTGCTAAGAGTTTATTGTAGTATGCTTTTCATGGTCTACCTATGATATTCAAGTTTTTCAAAGATTTATAAAAACCTAAACAGTTTCTTATGAGATCTCTTAAACCAACCAGGCCCTAACTAAAAATGCTTGTTTCTTTCTTCTTCTTTGTAAATATCGTTCAAAAAGAATTTAGTCAAACCTACAGCATGGCACGTGAAGTAAACCCTAAAAAACTTGAACAAACCATTTTCTTTTTAAATATTTTTTTAATGTCAAATGTATTCTATGAAAAAAACAGCTCAACCCCTAATTATACGTCTATCAAGTTTATTTGGCAAGGACAATCATATTATTACACTACTTTAATCCATAGTGTTTTGTATCTTGGTGAACAGTAAAAGAACAAATAACAAAGGACAATCATATTTAATTACATATAATACACTAAGTTTCTTTAGTGTATTATATAATATCTAAAAACCAAATGACACCGATCTTACTAGAATTTTAGTTGTCCTCTACTTATAGTTTTTCAATTTGCTCTTCTTTTTTATATTTCTTTGCAACTTTTTGGTCTTGGAACATACTAACTATTTGACCCATGCTCCGCCGCAAGCTAAATAATATTTTCTATAAAAAATTATATTTATTGATTTTTTCGACGTGTTTTTATACATAAAACAATTATATAAATTAAAAGGCTCATGCATGCATGTAATTAAATAAATCGAGAACTATATGTGTTAATAAACGAGAAAAAAAATCATTAACGATAACTAAAAATAAAATTGAAAAAATCAAGAGACATGTTGTAACATCACCCGTAACAAAACCAAAGCATCAACCATAAATAAAAAAACATCGTAAATTTTTTTTTTATTGAACTCATACACTGTTTATTGAAATTTTAGCAGAGTTTCCCCTATGTCGGGAGATCCCAAGTTATCTACAAACAATTTGTACACATCCTTTATTCATTATTCATACACAATCTAATCATTTCAAGTCTCAAACTGTAAACTTTTAAGATAAAAAATCACACAATTATCAAATTATAAAAATAAGAAGAATCCTAGAATTTAAGAGGTAGCCATAAATTAACCATCGTAATTGCAATCAAACATTAGCATAATAAAGATTCTAAATTTCAATTTACTTACAGCTTTAACAAAAATAATACTACATAACTTTATACATACAATTTCGAAGTATTGTTATTTACAACCTAAAAGAAAAATTCTTTCATCTTTCTATTAACTTAAGTGACTATTTGGAGGGGACACCCAAGTATCAACTAAGAGTTATGCTGCTGAAATAAACCTGCATAAACATAATTAAATTAATTAAGATGATCTAGTATATTTTCATTACACTAACAATTTGCTTTTTAATTCATTTATCACCAATTTATATAGTTTCCCAACTGCCAGCACACCAATCTTGTTCAATAATAACTAATTCTATTGATTGTCCTTTCGCATGACACCAGTTCCAAACGAGGACACTGGTCCATCTATCAGCTTATTCACAGGGCACCAGTCCCAAACCAGGACACTGGTCCATTCATCATTCAAACACTACATATAAATACAAAAATTTGAACTACATCTTATTAGGGATTAAGTTAAAGAATTACATAAGACTTTAAATTAGAAATTTAAGTGTCAGACACCTACCTAAAAACTCTGCTCTGCTAATCATCCTTTGCTCCCGTCTATTTTCCATAATTTCATCTGTACCAATAGTTATACTAATTTAAATTTCAAGTCTTAACCACACATACACACATATGCATACTACCTTCATAATTCAACATTTTGTAATAAAAAACGATTCCAAACAAAAGTTATCAATTTACAAGTTTTAGGTGGCTCAACATAATGAATTGTCCAACTATTACTGTCTAGAAATTGAATTGTTACTGTCCGAGCTCTCCTCAGATTTTTAACTATATCTGGAGTTATAGAAGTCCATTTCAAGTGAGATTGGTCTCGTTGGAAAGCTAAGACAAAAGGCTATAAGTTCTATGTAGGAAGGAGAACCCAGTTCTGCCCCCAAGACAGTCAAAATTGCTCATCAACAAACATTAGACTGTTACTGTCTAGAAATTGAACTGTTACTATCCGACATCTTCTCAGATTTTTAACTATATTTGGAGTTATAGAACTCTTTTTCAAGCGAGATTGGTCTCGTTAGAAAGTTAATACACAAGGCTACAAGTTCTATATAGAAAGGAGAACCTAGTTCCACCCCTATGACAGTCAAAATTGCTCATCAATGAACATTGAACTCTTACTGTCTAGACACTGTTTAGTATTTTGAGTATAACCGGAGCTATAGAGCTTGGTTTGATGCGTGGTTTGTTTCTTTGGAACACTACAACATGGGTCTACAACTTTCATGAGGAAAAGTATCTTAAATTTTGTCATTTTAAGATCCAAATCTTAGCGGAGAAGTTGAGAGACAACCTGTCTAGTTTTGATTTCTAAGTTCAACAAATATAAATTCGTTTCCCATGCAATTTTTTCCCATCATTTCTATCCACCTATCATTATTTAACAAACTTCTTAAACCTATACTAAGGTATTCTAACATCTCAATTATTCCAGAAAAACATAAACAAATTCAGGTGACTTAATAAGAAAGTTTGTTACCTTTTATTACAAAACAATGAGTCAAGAGATTGAGGACAACCCCTTTTCCTCTTCTTTTTCCTTCCTTCTTCTAACCTTTCTCTCCCCACTAGTAAATTTTTCTAAGTTTTCTTCTTAAATCTTATTTGAAGCACTCTTAGTTCACTTACTCTCACTTTCCTTTGGATTCATATGATGAATTTACAAGGTTTCCTCTCAATTTTTTCTTTTCTCCTCTTTCTTCCTCTCCTTGGCCGGCCATTATTACTCTAGGGATTTCTTGTTATTTATAATTATGTTCTTTTCTTATTTGCATCTTGCCCCTATATTTACTTCTATTTTCACATTGACCCCACCATTCCTTTTATCAATCCATTGACCCCCACTACTTCTCTTTCTCTTTACTAACTCCTTACTTCTTTATTATTGTTTTCAATTTCACCCCTCTCATTAAATAACTTCTCTTTTAATCCAATTAATTTGTTTAATTTAATAATTTATCCACATTCTTTTTGTATTTTATTTTATTTTACTAAATCAAGATGAGATTATTATATTCGAGGGTTTACGCATGTATAGATCAAGATATTTAATCTTGCAAGACAAGATATTTACTCGGTTGTGCTTGTTAAATTTGTTTATTAAATTTAATTTTTTATTCAATCAAACGATAATAGAAATGACATATTAAATTGATTAAATAAAAGAAAAGAAAAAAAATATTATGCAAGGCTGTGCATATTAGAAAAATTATCTGGAAATAAATATTTTTTATTTTAAAAAATAAAGTTCATCTATATAAAAGATTAAAAAATATATAGATGAATTAGAATAATCTTTTCAAAAACTGAATAAACACAACACCATTAAAAAAAATCTCTATAAAAAAATTAAATAAAAAGAATTAAATATGATGGTGTTAACTGAAATATAAATTTAAAAATTATTTAAGAAAAAAAATTAAAAAAAGATATTAATTAAAAAAAGCAATGTTAGAAAAAAATAGCCTATAACTTAACTTATTAAACTTGTGCTTTAAGTCATAGACTCAATTAGATTCAATAAATTTTTTTCTTAAATTTACATTTAATCTTAAATAAGTAAATAAACAAAAAAGAAAAAAAAACTAGGCTCTTAGACCCATGGCCCTACACATATAGGTCATTGCAATGAAAAGCCCAGGTGTATGGGTAAGCCTTCAAGCCCAGGCTCGTCTGGGCTTGATTTTATTTTTTTTTTTTTGATATTTTAAAAGAGTAAATGACCTATTGTCGACTCCTATTTTTTATTTTTTTTAAAATATCATATGCGAACTCAAATTCCGGACACCTAGTGGTGACTGGAAAATCAGGGCAATGTTTTTTTAGTTTAAAAAACCCATAATTTTTAAGCTATTTCAACTAAAAAACACCTCATCAACACCCTTTAAAAACCCATAAACCAATCCATCAACTAAAAATACCTAAAAAAGGTTCAAAATACAAAATCAAACCAGGTTAGATTTATTTTTCTCGGCTTAAATTTATATTTTGAAATAACATTAATGTTTTATACAACCATCATCAAGCCCCTCTCATATCATAAACTTGCGAACACCAAAAAAATTTATTTTAATTGTAAAAAATGACTTGAATGACGATCTTTTTTTTTATCGCTAGAATCTTACAGCCCCTCTCTTTAACCAGTGACTAAATAATACTATAAATAAAGTTTAATACCAAAATTAAATTTTATAAAATCTAAAGGAACCTAAATTGTATAATTTATATTATTTTTAAAGTTTAAGAATCTAAGTGTATTTTAAAAGAAAACTTTTAAACACACCGTTTATGTTTGACATCTTTTTCATTTTATTCTGTCCTTTCAATTTCATCATTACTTAGAAAATAAAAAATAATTAATTGTTAATTAGAATTAAACTTTGAGAACTAAAATAAGTTATTGAAAAATATTTTATGAAAATACAAAAAATGACAGTTCGAAAGTATTTAGTCGACGCGTTTACTGCGTCATTACTTGTAGAGTTTTGGAGTTCTAATGGCATTAAAAAAAACAAAAGAAGAAGAAAAAGGAAGAAAATAAAATGGGAATTTGGGCGTAATGGGTGTTTATTGAAAGCGTATTGGTATAGTTTATTCCAACATGTAGAAACCCCAAAATTTGTTGTGTTTTATTTATTTCAAGGTTTTCCATTTTCCACATTTGCAATCAGAAAAATAAATTGACTTCTTGGCCCTCATGCCGATGCTTTACAAAATTTACCAAGCCATATGGGCGACACTTCTCCCAGTATGATTTTGATTCGATTATAAGAGATATCTTCAAAAATAGCTTGCATTTAAACCTATACTAAATCTCCTCTTTGAACAGTATTAAAGATACACACATCTCCAGCATCGACATGATACTGTGTTGACGACAGAGGAGTTGGATGAATTTCAAATGCTATTCCAGTCATTCCCTGCTGCTTCGCCCTTTTTATTTAAAAGCCAGTCTTTGAACATTTTCCAAGATTTTATGTGATATCTGCTTGTAAACAAGTGATTTCTTATAGCAACGCCCATTAAAAACTCAACAATCGTTCCTCCACAATTCACCCTACAACAGCTTGAGAACATATTTCTTATACCAGGAAAAGATTTCATTTTAAAAAAAAAAAAAAACGAAGCAAAAAACGAGAAAGAAATCAATTTAGCAAGTGTGACTCACCTCGAAACATCAGATTCTCCCTCTGTTCATGGCCTCCATGCATCTAAGCAAATCCACGAGTGAACAAACAGAATTCCATGCCCAAGCCTTTCAAAACTTTTTTTTAATTTCCCTCTCTTTATTCAAAATCTTTTGCTATGATACATGTGTTGAAGTGGGCAAGCACAAAGATCAGCTGGGATTGGATTGGAGATGGAGGTCAGAATCTCATCATTCATTAATGTACAACGGATTATGAACATGGCTCCAGAGTTACAAAACAATTGAGATGCAGGGAACAAAGGTGGGGGAGCATAAAATATACAGAACAAACTGAGACGAATAGTGCAAAAACCAGACTGCCACTGCAACTGCCCCAAATCACTGAACCTGAAAATAGAATTCCAGCTTAGAGGCCACTAAACAAGCCACAGAAAAATCAAACTGCAAGTAGTTTCCGACAACTGCTTGCCTAATCAAGAGGAAAGTTTACTTAGTGCAGTTTGCAAGCTATGTGAAATAGAGTGAATTATGAGAGATTTAACTGATTAGGTTATACCTCTAATCAGTCAGAAGTTATTGATGGATTACTACAACAATAGATAGATTCATTTCCAAACAACTACGTCTGCCAAAAAAAATGGACCAATAAAGGAAGAGTTGCATTTTCATGATAAAAATATTGAACTTCTATAATTTCTGTCATGATCAATTAGATATTGGAGAGAATTGCTTTACCTGCAGTCTGCATTCGCTGCCTGATGGTTTAGCATGAAACAATCCCTCGGGAACAACCAAAAAATTCCCTTTAAGATAACTTGATTTTACATGAACATGACAGCCACTGCCAAGGAGTGCAGGAGCAGGGAGGGAGTCAGGGATCACACGGTATACCAATAAACAATCCAACTAAATGCTCACAACTACCATCACTCCACAAACCTTCTCGGGCATAACCTCACCTCACGCAACAGTAATGTCATTTTTTCCACCATGGAACTATCCAACTTCTTCCTACTGTCTATCTATTAACAAAAGGGAAAAAGAGTTTCAAACTGCAACTACAAAAGCTCAAGAAGGCAACCTGCAAAACCATAGGAAAAATAGAATAAAAATTGATGATACAGAAGAAAGGAAAACAAAATATCGCTCATCAAATGAAAAAAGGAAACGAATTGCATAGCCAACCTGAGAATGCCCTATCATTTTTACATGGTGCTTGTACCAAAGAAAGTGTGGTTTCTGATAGTCAAATCATGATGTTAGCGGCACATATATTACAGTTTCCAATCCTCAAAATATCTTTCGATGAGTTGTGAATAGCAAATCAACACAACGGCAAAACAAGAACTCCATCCCGGAAAAATAAAAAACAATCTCCATAAAGATGGGATCCTCTGATTTCAAAATTCTAAAATCCCATGCAACTTTATAGTTGGGGATCTCTACTCTCATTCCATTATTGCTTGAACCATGATCATTTTGGACCGCAAAACTTCCTTATTTCTACAGTCTCCGAATTCTGTAGAAGTCTTGTGAATCAATTGTCCTCAACACCAATCTTGAATGGCTTAAACAAGTGAGGTTGTTGTCTGAATCAAAGAGAAGCTGAAGTATGATTACAAAAGGACATACTCAAAGTTCAATATTATCACTGCAGTATACACATGTACAGAGAGCACTGAGCTGGCATCTTGCTGACAACTGATCCCTCAAAAAGACATATCAAGTACTGCAACGGAGAGATCAGGTTGCTTTCTTTCCTTCCCTAAAAGGCCAAATCCCAAGAATACACCAACCAAGCAAAACTTCCTCAAAGGTTGTTATCATCTCATTTTAACAACTCGGCTCTTAGCGGCTTATAGCTTCAATTGCAAGCCGCACCATTCGTAGTAGTCCCTCGACATCTTGGAAGTTAAAATCAAGAGCTGTTTTAATGGAAGAAATGCCCTCTCCACATGGGGCTTCTCTAAAGCTGGCATTAGCTGCTGCAAAAGCAAGGCGTGATTTTCTAGAGGCTTCCATTGCAGAATTTACATCCTGTGCCTGAAAAATCACATTTTACGATGCTAATATTCCTGACCATTTCATACAGATGTAAACTTTTGAACCAGATAATGGAGCACCAGCTTCTCTAATATATGACAGCAAAGTTTCATGGGTTGATTGACCCAAACAGACACCGACAAGTGACAATTTCATGACCTATGGTGCATAACAAGAATAAATGTGATGCTCTTGTACCAGAAAGGAAGCACCAATCAATATAGGTGTTTCCTATCAAGCTTTCTGTATGTGGTAATCAAAATATATTCCTTGGCCAATATCTTTATATTCCAATGCTCAAAATTATGTTTTAAAGCTCCCTCAATGAGATAATCAGAGGACAAGAAAAGCTTTTTCTAACACAAATCTGAAATACTTACAAATCTGAGCAACCGCACAAAGTTGGGACGATTCCGAGCAGCAATAATGTGACTCCCAGTCACTTGAGGAGAGCCAATACCTTTAGTCAATGGAACTTTGTCTGGTGTTGTTGTGTTGTTCAGGTTATCAATATCAGAGGCAGAGGAAGACGGTGATTCACCTATAAATTATGAAAGAAGAATGGCATCACAGCAATTCACAAGTACCCATTGAATGGCCACATTAAGTATTTGGAAAAATGCTAAGAGCCTAAAGAGTGACAAAATGTTCATACGACAAAAGAAATAAGAGAAATTTCAATCAAGTATCTTGGGATACAATACTAATACATGACAGCATATATCAACACAAAATCATAAATTGAGCAGACATAAGATTTGGACAACCTTTCTTGAGTATCAAATGATTCCTACGCAAAATGCAGAAACTGGGAGCTGAATACATTGATTCATCAAAAAAAGTCACACTGAAATCACATCCGTGTGTCTCAATAAACTGTTCGTGTAAGAAGGTACGAAGTCCAAGAGGTCTGATTCAAATCAGTTTTTATTACATATGATGGCAACTTTACAAATGAATTATGACTAAGTTTGGCATTTCCATAACAATGAAGTGCCAGGGGTGGTTTTGTCACATAGTAAATTTTGTAAACCCAAACAACAGTGACTAATAGTCATGTTACAATCACAAGATTAAAGTAGAGAACATTGCATGTTTCAAATTACCTGGAGGAATAATTTGTAAAGCCATCTGCAACTCGTGCCGATCTCTATTTGCACTAGTATGCGAGGAATAAATTGCCCTCATGTATGCAACCTCCATGCATTTGTAGGCCAGAGCAGCAGCAGCCATGTCTTTGGACTTCTCATATTCGTGGGCACAAAACCTAACATATCATGAGGTTTAGCAAAGGAAGGCAGTAAGGTAGCTGCAATAACTCATTCATTCCATTAGAAATGAAATCGTCAATGGAAAATGCTAAATTTTTTTTTTAATAATAAAAAAAACTCCTGAGTTAGATAACAAGTTTGAGAAGAAGTCAAAGCACAGTACAAAAAAAGGACAGCTAAGAGCCTTAGTTCACATAGCATGGCACCAATGCCATGTAGTTTAGTCATGAAAGTATTTCCACACATTACCCAAAAAGGAACAAATACAAAAACACTAACGCAACAAATACAAACAATTGTTGTTTCAATTATTACGTGGAAGAAGTGTTCTGCAGTTAAAAAAGGAAATAAAAACATCAACCAAGAGGCCAAGTTAACCTAAGCCATGTGCCATTTGTGGTCGAATCAAAGTTAGAATGTCAAATCCCAACATAGTGAAAACAAGCAAGAGACACTAAAATGGTACCAGCATTTCCAGCATCTATTTGGCCAGTTCTAACTATTTAAACAAATAGAGTCACCTTGTTGCAAGTTTAAAAAGATAAACTTCCAAACAAAAAAGGCATCATTCCATGGTTCTGAAAACATTTAAACCCCCCATCCCATCCACCAAAAGAGACAAAAGAAGACACTTCATCAAGCTCCACACTGACTTACTCGCACAGTTTTGCAGTGCTACTGTAAACTTGCATTGGCTCTCCATTTTTGGCATTCTCACCACCACAGGTTTCCAACAGAGACGCTCCATGAAGAAACTTCAGAGCTGCCTCAAAGTAAAGCCTTGTACTCTCAAGATTGGACCCAGAGTTCTGCAGAAGGTAACCAACATTGGAAAGAGTTGCATATTAAAGAAAACAAATTCTTAAAAGATAAACATTAGAAACCTTCAGACGATCAGCCATGTGTTTCAGATTTTTAGCTTCTTTCAAAGCATTGTTAGCAGCCTGACTGAAGGAATCCCTTTTAACTGCACCTGGAGCATCATGATCCCTGACCCTGTGCCCATTTGATGAGGCATTTCTGGAACTGCTGTGATGGTGATGCATCCCATTTGGATGATCAACCTCTCGATTCTGTTTCAACCCTTTCAATTCATTATCTCCAGCAGAGGCATTTACAGCCAACATATTTGCCCTGTTTCCTTCGTGGGATCCAGGATTTGGATAAGGGCAGTCAGCAAGTGTCTCATTTTGAGCTCTTCCAGAAGAAGGCTCCTCCACACTCTGCTTTGCAGTAGAGACTGTATCATGGTTTCTGGTACCATCAACTTTAACGTCCGCACAACTGGGTCCTCCAACATTTAACTGATTCTCTCTTTTACTATTATCACTCAACAATTGTCCTGCAGAGTCCTTATCAACATGTTTATTCTGATTTTCCTCAGATTTGATCTCAAGCTTCACTTCGGCCTTGTTTTTGCAATTTGTTGGTTTTACTTCACAGGCAGGTGCTTGTGCATTAAAGGAATTGGAAACTTTAACTTCATTTTCAAACTCAGAATTAAAATTCCTATTCTTGTCCTTGGACCGCGAAGAGGAACCATTTCCAGACTTCCTTGGATGAGACCCATCAACAAGATGGTGTTTTTCTATTTGTGTTTTATCATCAAGGGATGGATCACTCCCACCATCATCTTCCCTGTCAGAAAATCTTCTTGGGCCACCTAGGGCAAAGAAACCAGCATCAGCAGAATCATCTTGCTTGGTGACATTCTTTCTTGCTGATGCAAGTTTTTCTGGTTTTGAAACTCTCATAGGTGATGATGAAACTGATTCTACCGGTGAACCTTTTGCATCATGGAAATTGGCTTTGGTTTTGTGGGAGCTAGAAACTTTGGAAGAGCTAGAAGTAGCTGCCAGATGTAACAGTCCCACGTCCCTCTTCAAAGAATCCACACCATCCAAGCTCTGCTGGGATAGGTTGCTCCCTAGGTCATGTCCTTGTTGCTGATTCTTTCTGTGGCAACCTTTTTTGTCTGTCCTACCATTGCTTTTACTTCCACTGGCCTCCTTCCCTTCGGACCTGGATACTCTGGCCTTCTTACCTTTCCTGTAGTCATTCCCACTCAACTCCTCCTTGGCCAAGATATTACTATCCTGGAGATGATGCCCAGTATTTGAAAGGGAAACATGATAGAGTTGGGCATCATAACTTTCCTTCACTCTCCTTTTTTTTGTATCTTTGTCATCACAGTGGACCACATCCACAGACCCATTATCCAAGGAAGTGCAGACACCATCCTTTGGTTTTCTAGAAGAAAGTTGAGCCCAGTCCTTTTGATCATGCTTTATGTTCTTAAAAGCACAATCGTTGTGTTTGGGAAGATTCTTCCCTGATGACGTAGTAATCAAAGCATTGCTTGAAGTAGGACCCACCTTTTCAATTGCCCCACCATGATCAGATGTCCAATCTTCTGGCAAATCTTCAGTTCTAATTTTCTTAGCAGCTTTAAAAGAATCTTGATCAAGATCTCTTTTGCCTTTCCCCTTTGATCGCTTAGAACCACCACCTGAGTGTGTGTTAGCAAAGAGGTAAGTTTTATGCTTCAAGAAACAGAAGTTGTAAGGCACAAAAAAGCTACTTTAAATCCTATACCTCGGTCAGAACAAATGTCCAGTCCTCTATGCTTCTCTCTCGGCTTATGTTCGAGTTTCTCCACAGCTAAATGGCTAGACTTGCTCAGTTTCAAGGAAAGGGGTTCAGTTACCAAAGGAGATGGTTTCACATCATTTAAGCTTCCATTTGTCGCCGATACCTGTAAGCTCTTCTTTGCAGGGTTTGACAACCGAATAGGTCCACCTTCTTTATACGTTATATTTGGTAACTCCTTTAAACCATGCTTTTTTCTAAGCCCAACATGTGAATCAAGATTTTGGTGGCTCTGATCAGCATTCCACACATCAGCCATGGTTACTCCAGATATATTCCCACCAGAATTGTTTTGTTTAAGAGACCGAGTTGCAAGTGTTGTTTCATCCTCACTAAAACTACACCGGTTCATACCAGGCCTAAGGCATTTATGATTTAAAAATCAAACATCAGAAGATGAGGAAGATGCATTAAACCAACAGATTTAATTTCTAACTACTCAGTAGGATTGGTTGTTTCTCTGCAATGTTTAAAATGTAAAAGGGTACTTACAGCCAGTCAAGCATGCTACACAGCCACTTTTCAGGCAGGTCATCAGGGTTTGTACGAGGTGGAAGAAGCCGCCATTTTTGACACTTGTCACAACAGACCCAATTATCTTCACCAAGAGCAGTATCAGGTATGGGCCCGTCTCCATTGCGCACAACTCCAATTGATGCAGCTTTAGGAAATGCTTCAGATGTTAACAGCTTGTCCACTTTCTTACTGCTTGATCTTTCCTTAAACATGCTGTTACTTCCATGTGTGCTCTTTTCAACCATTTCTAAGTCCCCCAGCTTATCATCATAATTCTTCACCAATGGACTCGTCTGGATTTCTTCTTGTTCTAGTTCTATGTCCCCAAAAAACTCTCTGTATCTATCGCCAGCTTTTCCAGAATTCTTTTTTAATTTCAAATCCTCTGACTCCCCTTTAGTTGTATGTTTGTCTGCACAACTGATCTTCTTATTTTTCAGTGACAAAGACGAGCCAACCCTCAGACTCTCCTTTGGTGCCTCGGCAACTACAATGCCATGACTTTGACTTCCCTTTAGTTTCTTTTTTCCCTCAGAACAGGACTCCTTAACATGAGGTAACTTCATACCTTCCTGTTCATAAGGCATAGCTTTCTCATCAGCATTCTGTTTGGGAGGTTCTGTTGGAGCCTGACTTGGAGCCTTTCTCCCCTTGGAAACATTTGAGTCACTTTTGACTGACTCATAAGGCTTTTCTCCTTTGCGATCACCATCTTTCTTTGGGGAGACTGACTCACTGCAAAGAGTGCTAGTTTTTTTATCTTCCCAAACCTTTCCCAAGGACTTGGATTTGGAATTATTGATCCAGCCATTCTCCTGGATCAATATTGGCACCGGTGAGTCCTCTTTAGTAAGACCAGAAAAACCTTTGTCACTCATCATTCCCTTGGACACGTTAGATGCCCTCCTCATTCCTTTTGAAGTGCCAACAACAGCAGAATATGAATTTGACAAAAGTGGAAGCTTTAAGGTGTTCGAAACAAGCTCCTCACAAGCAAAAGTGTCAAGTTCTGTCTCCTTCGATATAACACCACCATTCCCAGAATCCTTATTAACATTGCTCTTGGATTCTGCTGAAGGTTCATTTCCTGCTATTGACTTTATCTTCTTCTCTCCAAACATTGTATCATCACCCTTCACAGAGCTAGACCCATTCACTACAATGCAAGAATTTTCTGGTCCGAACCTTGGAACAGGCAAGCATTCACTGTCTTTAAGTAATTTTTCCTTCTCTTTCAAGTGGATTAAATCATCATGAAGAGGTGATAGCAGCAGACCTCCGGGCACAGGAAACGATGTCATTATCTGCTCAATCACAAAATCAAACCAAACACATTCTCATAATTGCCAAGTTCCAACACAAAGTGGAGTTGTGCGTGACAGGTTAGAAACTTTCAGGGAGATGATTTTACCTGAAGAATATGAGCAGGAGATTCAAGACGAGCATCTTGAGGTTCATGAGACATCTCGTCGCTCTCAGAGGGGCTGTCATCCAGTGAGGAAGATGGTGAGACATCAAGCCCAAGACCACTGTAGATGGCAGCATTTTTTTGTGTCGACAAGTTATCGGAACCCACTTTGATTCGAACTTTCAGCATTTTCTGATCTGGTAAACTAGCACATTTCCTGTTTACAGATTCATCTCTAGGAACAACTTCCTCAGCAAATTGAGTGGATGGCACATTTGCTTCTTGTTTAACAGACTCGTTCAAGGAGGATGATGTTTTCAATACTGTGGAGGAAGGTTCGATTCTTAATGATTGAGATGCAGTTGACGAAGATACAGAGCTATGGCGGCCACCCTATTTTAAGAACAAATAATAAAAAGTTTAAGATAATAACTCCAAAGTTAACGAAGATTTAGCTAAAGGTTCCTTCTTGAAATCAATTATTAACTAGTGATATCCTCAATGATGAAAATATATATCCACCTCCAGTTGCAAATGGTTTGGAGATCTAGATGCATTGAAATGTTGAATTTTTGGTGAGGTTCTTGGGTGAGACCAAACAGGAGACCGCTGATATGTAGGTAAAAATGAACCATAACCACCAAACTTGGCCCCTGTAGAAATGTGAAAATCCCAGAACAATAAATATCATAATACAAACTCTAATTTAACACAGTTGTTTTTTGCTGCTAAAACTCCACCTTCTGCAGTATATTAACTTACCCAAATTCTCAGCTGAAACTCCACCTTCAAAATCTTTTTGAAAGTGTCCCAAGACATCTTGTAGTTTCTCATCCTTGAAAAGGAAAGAAAGAGAAGCAAGCAATTGCATATCAGGAAAGAAGGAGAGTACAAATATACACAGGTATGAACTGACAGAACAGCAAATAATTGAAAGAGCTGCAACCTTTGGAATAAAAAACACTCTATACATCTCATGTTGTATACCTAGGCGCCACAAATTTCAACTAGGCAATTAAGTGTCAGGAAGCTACTATAAGTGAACTAAGAATGTTGACTCCTGATTCTAATCCAGATACGAAAACCTAAAATTCATGAATTCAAAATTTCGATATTCGGTCACATGCTGCTCAAATGACAAGCTAAAGTTTTCAAAAGGTTCATTTTCTGGAACTTGCTTGTATTCGCATAGTCCATGCAATCCCACATCACTGAATCATAACCAAGTACATCTTTATAATAATTGAACAAGCTCAGCACATATTTCATGTCTCCACAAGAATGAAGCTGCCAAAACATTCACTTCGTAGATCAAACTAAACCAAAACACCGTGTTTAAACATCAAAAGCCAATAAAACCCAAGCACTGAAAGAAAACCTACTAATTTCATCTACCCTTCCCTTCCTAAACACAATCAAAATCCTGAGCAATTACGTTCTCAAGGATCAGAAAGGACATATTAATCAGATAAAAATTACCAAACTCAACATTGCAAACAACCAGAATTAAGACTTAAACATCATAATTTGGATCTAAAGCACAAAAGAACAACAACAAGAAATAAATTCAACAGATGATATATAGCACTAACAAAACCAGACTTTCACAAAAATAAAATCAAACTTAAATTATTCTCACAGACATATTACAAAGAAAGAAAAAAAAAGAAAAAACTTACTATGTAAGAGAGAGCAGTATCAGGGTCAATGCTCTCATCATAATCATCATCATTGTTGGTGTTAATGTTATGGTAAGAGCACGCTTCCCCTTCTTCAAGCTCAGTATCTTCCATCTCTCTCTCACTACCAAACCCTAACCCTAAATCCTCTCTCGCATCTCTCCTCCCCAAAGAAATCATCAAACAACAACTACAAAATGTTAAAAAAAAAATCGAAAACTAATTTAAGCCCACAAATCCATAACTCTCTCTCTACAATACCAAACAGAAAAACAAAGCCAACCCATTTCACGAAACCGAAAACCCACCAAGGATTTCCAGTGAATTAGACCCGATCACTAGATTCAAACCGGTACCGACCGATGTTTGGATTTTTATTCTTTTTAAGAACTAATTATTAATTAAGATTTTAAACAAATGATATCGGTAATAAGAACAAAAAAAAAAAATGGTTTGATTTATTGGGTTTGGGTTTTCGCTAGGGTGCGATCTCTGTAGCTGGAATCAATTGCCCAACTCTCTCTCTCTCTCTCTCTCTCTCTCTCTCTGGATTTTGGTGTATACAGCAGCCGCGGCTTTTCTTTGTTTTTTTTTTTTTTCTAATTCATTTTTTTTGTTTATTCTTCCAAGGAAAATGTTTGTTTAAATTATTTATTTACTTTGATAAAATAGAAAACTAAAAAAAGGAGAGAAATAGAGCGATCTAACCAGAGACTGAGGAAACAGAGACTCGTATTTACTCTTACGTTTTTTTTATATATTTATATTTTGACCTCTGCAGCTTCTCTTCTTCTTTTATTTACTACTTTGAAATTTTTAAGATCATATTTGTCAAGCCCACCAGTCTCAAGTCCTTTGACTTTCAATCTGAGTTTGAAATATGATTTTTCACTTTTTTTTTTAAAAAAAAAACTCAATATATTGTGGAATTTTTATAATTTCGTAGGTCATTTATAAATTTTCTTACCATAAACACAATTTATTTAGGGATTTTATCACTTAAATATATTTAATTATCTTTATCGGATTTGATTTCAGTTGTTAGAATTTAGAAGATATAATTGGTTTAATTTGGACTCGGAAGTTGACTCTTCCAATTCTTGAATTCCTATTTTCACTATTTTGAAATGTAAATATGAGATTGCTTGGAAAAATATCAATTGTTGTGCGCACCTAATGCATCCTTGGAGCCTTATTAAAATTATTAAAGTAAATTCAAATTGTATATAATATATTACAAAACTTATAAAGAGCTTTTTTTATTATATTTGCCATCACTCATTTTTTACCCTATTTTCAACATACTTTTAAAGAGATTAGAAATATATAAAAAAATATCAAAATTCACGGAAAATATGCTTTTGACACGATTTGGATAACTCGTGGTCATTTTATAATTTTTAACCATTTCACGTATTGTTTTTGTATTGAAAATTTTTTCTATAAAAACTAAATAGAAAAGGAGAAAAAAAAAAGTCAATCCAACAAAAATATTTTTTCAATGAGTAAAATGTAATTGAAAAATAACTAGTTTAGTTTAAAAATAATAATTATAAAAGAAAAAAACAAAGTTGTCTTATGGAGGGGAATTCTTTACCAAAATTTGAAAGATAAAGAAACTCTTTAGAAAAATCTAACAGATTGGAAATGCCTGTAAAAAAATCTAAAAGGTGAAAGGTTCGAAAAAGATGATATAAATAGTCAAATACACACCACACACGTGTGTATAATACCCATATACACAACATTTTAGGCATTATAATATGACTAAAGTTTTAGATTAAGAGGGAAGTAACGATATTCTAATGGTCTATGACTTGGGTAATATACGTGAAACCACCAACTTTCATTAAAAGTCTACTTGGACATGAATAGTATATCAACATGGTATCTCCCCCGCCTACGCTTTCCTACTTTATACGTTTTAATGCAACATATTGAGGTTGTTAATCTAGCAAAGAAAGAACCCTTTTTAGACCAATTTAATTAGTCAACCTACCCTATATGTAATGGGTAAAACCCTTCCTTAGGTTATTTCCTGGTATTATCACCCTCCATATTTATTTATTTTTTATCTGTGAATATATTTTTTAGACGAGTTAGTTTTTGAGTTTTGCAGAAAGAGAAAGCTGAAAACAAATACAAATAATATTTTGAAAGCTCAATTTTTCCAAAGTCAGTGATGCTAAAAAAAAGAGCTATTTTGGAGCAAAACCACCAGACGGTGATATAATTAATGAAAATTAAGATAGCTAGGTTCACCTAATTATTTGAACAAACTCACCAAATAAGATCATTAATGCCTAACGAGATTAAAAAAAAAATGTAAGAGTTCGGTCTCTAAGAGTATCTTAACAGAGTTTTCAACATATTTTAATATATTAATATTAAAGATATATTTTTTTAAAAAATACTATTTTAATTCATTTTCAACCATACAGAAGTATCATATTTCAAAAAATTATAAATTATAGTTATCAATCAATTAAATCTTAAATAATAATAAAAAAATTAATTTAATATTAAAAAATAAAAATTGTATAAAAAATAATTATATTTAAAAAATTATCAAAATCAAATGAATAGAAATCAAATGAATAAGGATCAACATGGTATAAAAGTAAAATGAAATTAAATATTGAGGGATATAATAAAAAAAATAAATTTAATTAAAAATAAAAATAAAAATAAAAATAAAATAAATAATAATGAAATAAATGAAGATCAAATATAAACGATAAAAAAATTAAATAAAAATATAATTGAAAAAAATATAATCCCTGTTTTGGACAGGTGAGAAAAGTTTGATTAGTAAACAGCGTGAACTTTCTGATGGATTGAGCTCAAAGTCCATAGTTGCTAGTGGGCCTGTATGCAATAAAATGAGTCTAGCCCAGAAGGGGCTGGGTTGCCTTCATATTTTTCATGTCCGGTCTGGTTTTCCTATCCACAACTCCATTCCCCATACTTGACTTTAATATTATTTTTACGAGATCTGGAGTCCATGGACATGAAAAGATAGAGGGGTTAAAATTGTGTTTTTTAAAATTTTAGTTTTAATTTTTTTATATATTTTTAAATTATTTTAATGTGTTAATTTTATAAATAATTTTTTAAAAATTAAAAAAATTATTTTAATATATTTCTAAATAAAAAATATTTTAAATCATAATTATTACTACAATTTTAATCAGACCTATAACCCAACTTATTCTTTATTACTTGTAGTATTATTTACTTTAGGTCTCGCAAATACAATTATATCTTAATAATTACAAAACTCTAAAGTCAAATATTTTTATCTCTGTGAATTATAAAAAATCAAATCTCTGACCCAGCGATCATAAAATTTTTATAATGTTATAGCTGATTAATTACAGTTTAATTAATAAATATCTTATCACATCACGGCTAAAAAATTTATAGTTAATAACGTGAAGAATTCAATTAATATTATTTTTATCACAACCGCCGATACAATTACCATAGAAAACTATTATTAGTACCTGTTATTAACACTATCATTGCAGTCCTTAAATCTCTATAAATTGATATCCATGAGATTATAAAAATTAATAATTTAATCAAAAACTATTTAAAGTTCAGATTTTTATTAATTAATTAAAATATAATTTAACTAGGAAATTGTTTAAAATTCATATTTAAGTCAGGATTGAAAAAAACATTATTTAGGTGAAGAGCACTCTTTGACAGCTGATAGGTGGGAGCTATCATTCCCTACACACAGCACTGAACTCAAACTCTTACTTCTCTACCATGAATCCAGCTAAAAGGAATGGTTGATGCTTGCTTTGCCTTTTCTTGAGCTCTCTCTTCTAACCTTCTAATCCTTGAAGGCAATCCACACACAAAATCTTGAGCCCTGCGTCCTTCACTAGACAAACCTGTCAATCCCGCTACATTCCATCTTCCCACCAAAAATTCTAAATTATCGGCATAGTCCTTGGCAGTATAGACCCCAAGATTCTGGGCAACAGCTGCGAAGTTCTCAAAAAGGTTATCATCCTGACCATCGTACATCAAGAGGGCTGGCATAGCGATTTTTTTCCTCATCATGTCGGCCAAGGCCAGAATAGTAGTATCTGGGTCAATCTCAAACAACTTCTCCGCAATCATGGTGTATGCGATTTCATGGCGCTTTTCATCTGCAGCAATAGTGCCACATATTTGTGCTAGCTTCGCATCTCCATATCTCTTGGCTAGTCTAGCTGTGTTGCCATGAGAGATGAATGTTGCCCTCTCTTGGAATGATGTGTAAATGAAACAGCTGTACGGGTTGTTCTCAAATTTGAAATCCTATAAGAAACACAGACAAAAAGAAAAGACTCAATTATTGAATACTAGTTGTGCTCATGCACGTTCCAGTGTCCTTGATGACAACTAGCATGGGAAAAAAAAGGGATATATAAATCAATGGATAACCTTACCATTCCACACCCTATCAAATACTGAATTGTCTTCTCAATCTGTCTCATGTCCACTCGTCCAGAAAGGTAAAGATACTTGTTGAGAAGGTCACCGTGCCTGTTCTCTTCAGCAGTCCATCCTCTATTCCAAATTGCCCAAGGAGATAGTGATGCACCGGTCTCGTCCCTGACTCCATCCAGTGTGTTAAGTGCTGTCTGGTATGTTGGAAGTGCTTCTTCTGTGATCATATCTCCCACCAAAACAACAAAGTAGTCATCAGGAAGTTCTTTTGATCTTTCCCTCAATTCCTTCACTTGTTCATAGAATCCTTCGGAGTCAGCTTGTGGCAGGAAATCTTGTGGTTGCCACGATTTCTCAACAGGCTTTAGATGCGTTAAGATGTTCTTCGTAGCCCAACTCTCCATGGACTTGAATATCTCAATCTTTTCTGGTGGCATGGAATGCGTCACTTGAAAATGGACTTCTTTGGCAGGCCGATAGGAGTCCCTCTTTGTACTCTCCGACCCTCTAAAACCAGTGAATAAAATAGACTTAGACTGTGTCGTTTTTGCCTTTGCTTTTCTTTGCTAGAATGCTGGTATACATTATACGATCATAAAATTTAAACTGGATAATGTTTTGCAGCTGGATATAAATTATAGATGAACAGCTTCGATTTTTTGTGCTTCAGTTACAATCTTGAGCCTGTCAAACAGAGTACAGCCATGGTCTAACGATTGAGGCTTAAACAGATAGATTGCTTTAACTCATTAAACAAAATTAAAAATATTATTTTCAGTTAAAAGAAAGAATAATTTATTTATTTATATTTTTAATAAGAATTTTAAAGTATTTTTAATTAAGAAGAAATTCTTAATACTGTTCAATATTCATAATTTAAAAGAATATATATTTATTTTAATTTTTAATTTTCCTGAAAAAATTTAAAGAAGTTTTAACTTCTTTTACTATAAATATCATAGATGAATCATTTTTTTTTAAAAAAATATTCTTTTACTGATAAAATCTTGTTTTTATATTTAGCTTTCTATTTACATTTACATCTTTTTACTAGTTTTTTTCTTATAAATTAAATTTTAAATATGTGCTGTCTTACAAATATGTTGTGTATTCTAAACATAAAAGACACACACACACACATATATATATAGTCAGTTTGTTTTTACATTTTAAAATTTTTATTTTTAAAAAATTAATTTTTCTTTTACTTCAAATTAGTTTTTTAATATTTTCATATTATTTTAATATGCTAATATCATAAGTAATTTTTAAAATATATTATTTTAAAATATTTTAAAATAAAAATTATTTTAAAAATCAACCATTATTAATAATAATAGCCTGACAGTACACGAAGAGAATTCAGTGCATTAACTCTATATTTAATATTTTATGATGTTGAAAATGAAAGGGGGAAAAGAGGTGTGAATTCGAAAAATAACAAAAGTGAGCTTTCATGCAATGGACGGCTAGCTAAGTGCGCCATAAACGGCAGTTATAATTATAATGTCAATTGCAGGGTTTTCATGCAATGGCACGCTAGCTAGGTACGTATCCGTCTAGCTAGCTAATTTCATAACAAATTAATGAACGTTAGGTGGTTTGTAAATGAATATAAAAAATATTTATATTTTACATTGAAAAAAAATATTTATAATTCCTAGTGTTTATATAAATATAGGG
>Ga0325404_1000292_pt1 | contig 49809 bp, 26 predicted proteins | sample PopdelMetagenome_18_FD_205664 | JGI IMG/M metagenome (GOLD analysis project Ga0325404, IMG submission 205664) | Populus deltoides microbial communities from Bellville, Georgia, United States - Xylem-Control-R1 | ecosystem: Host-associated > Plants > Phyllosphere > Stem > Wood/Secondary xylem...
AAAACTGCATTCATCATCATCCCTCTCTCTCTAAATATATATATATTTTCCTTTGGGTGTTTACATAAGAGGAGTGTAGGCTTGAGATGGAGACAAGGGGTCTTGCAGGATATGAGATCTACTATGAGACAGAGCCTTTAGTGCACGCGAAGCGGACAAAGGGCGGGAGGCTTGAAGACTGTAATCGTGCCGAGCAAACCATAAAATCAAAGATTTGTTTTTGGATTTTGCCATCAAGTTGTGACTCAGAGAAAGGAAGAACAATAAGAGCAGAGAACAAGAAGACAAAACACTGCACAATGAGAGGAAAGCAAACTCACGCAAACAAGAGCATCTCTCACTACAGCCGGGAGCTTCTCTTTCTTGCTCTACTGAGAGCTCTTTGTGTGTTCTTTTACCTAGACCCTATCTTTACATCATTGAGTCGCGACCCTTCATTTTTTTCACCCAAAATAGCAACTTTTGTCCTCGACTTTTTTTGGCAAGAAGATATTATTTACTTTTAATATAAGGATAAAAAAACATAAAAAAAAGTTAATATTCAAAATATTATTAGGGATAATAATTTATTATTACTCACTTTCATATAAGGATTTAAAAACTTGTATGAGGTTAATATCCACGATATTATTAATAATAAAACAACTCATTCACTCATAATATAAGGATAAAAAAACTACAATGAATTTTATCTAAAATGTTGCACGTGGGCAAGTGGCGTAACGAGATGTTTGAGTCGAGGAGTCGCCACCTAGTTGTTTGGTTCCGGGTCACTAGGAGACCTGGATGAACTACACTTATCAAAAATTCTAAGGGTAAGGGATTTGTTGTGGCTAGGAAAGGTATCAACACCCCTAGCGTATTTTTCCTGAAATTAGTTGCTTTATGTGGTCTATATATGGTTTAAAGGTTTTGATGGGTTCATAATCGATGGTCTATCCATAGCTCAGAATAAAGATTTACTCACATGAACAAATCTGGCATTTCAAATTTATTACAGGCTCGTATGCCTAGTTGTCCTGACAGGGCTCACTTATCCTGGAAGGCGAAAATGTTTCTCACAACTCGTACATTGTGATGAAAAATACTCCCAATTAAAATTGATAAATATTAAAAAAATTATGAGAATTTTCTAGTCAAATCCTGATATTTAAATACCAGCCTCTTTATAAGTCCAACATTTATACCAGAATGTTGACCATTAATTTTTAGAGAAAGAAAAAAAAAACTTAGGGTTATTGAAATATTGGTCAAATCCTTAAAGAATTTTACAAACTTGTTGTAAATTCCAAAAAAATACAAAGAAATACAAAAAACTTTCTAAAACAATGCTAAAATATTTTTTTTCTCTTCTTTATAAATAAAAATGTAATTTTTATAAGGATCGAGCCACATGCAACAAATAAAAATTACTTTTTTAGGTCATGTGTAATTAAAACATTTGGTTAATTTTTTTTTTATCATTTTTCCTTTTCTTAAGCATTCATTTAACACAAAATAAAATAAAATGCAAACATGCATACATAATTTTTAACTATATTTGTACTCACACACCCCACAGTTACATGTTTACAAGCCACAAAAATTCAAAATTTAAAAATAATTTAAAACACAAGCTAAAAATTAAAAAAAATATATATGCAAAATAGTCCTTCCAAAGATTGGAAACAAGTTGGAGAGATTGTTGGGAACTCAGGAAGCACACTGAAAGATTCTGGGATCGTCGGAACAGTAGTGATGCGTGGGTCTCACACACCACTACCACTGGTTGCTCATGCAAGTGATGCTCCAGCATCTTTGGAGGCACGTGATATTGTGGATTAAACAGCTCTTCCTCTCCTCTTCACTCCTATACCTACGGTGTAACTATGAGGAACCAATAAAAACAAGAAACTAACACAACAAACTTCAGTTCTTTTTGCTAGTGGAGGTTGTTATGATGTTGAGGAGCTGGTGCTTGCGGGTGGAGGAATGTGGGGCTGGTGAGGTTACATCCGTTGATGATTGTTGCTGGTGGCCAAAAGCAAGGGAGAAAAAGATAGGTAGCAAGCAGGGTTAGAAAAATTTTAGGGAAGAGATGATAGAGAGGGTTGATGGTTGTTGTTGATAAAAAAAAAGGTATTTGTGTTGATGAGGCTTCTAGTTAGGAAAAGGTTGAAAATGAAAGGACAATATGGTGTGTTTTTCGAGATTATGAGGGAGAAGGAAATGGGTTTTTGAAGATTGATTAAAAATGAAAGGACAACATCCGTTGATGATTGAAGATGAGTGGTTAGAGGAGAGTTAATTATTTTGCCATTCTTTGGCTTGAGCGAGAGAGGGCTGTTTTGGGAATGTTTTTGGTCATTGGGGTTGACGGCTTAGTGTTTTTGTAAAGATAGGGTCTATGTTTTTTTGTGTTGTGTGGGTATGTGAGCTAGAGAGAGGTTTTTTTTTTATGTAATGGACTCCCTAAAATCCCTCATATTTTGTGTGTGTATAACCACCTATTTATAAGTAATTTTTTTTGTCTTCTTCCCCTCAATTACTTGGTCACCAAGCAATCTAAATTTTCTTTAGTCCATCATTTTCTTCCTTTTCACTTTTGATCCCTTTGCCCATTTATTATATTTTAATTTTTCTTATTTTTTTGTATTTTGATTTTTTAAAAGGCAACATAAACATTGACTTAAAAAAAACACGCTAACAACTAAACGCGTTTGAAAGTAAATGTTATTTCAAAAAATTAAATTCTTTAGAAAAGACGCTGAAAATGATGCAAATATGTCAACATAGTTTTTGGGTTTTTTTTGAAAAAAAGTCGAAAATTTGGTAGCAACATGAAAATATTATTTTGAATGACGCAATAGCCAAAAATTCTATTTTTACCCCTAAAAAAGCCTCAATAATAATTGAGGATAAATCACCATTCCAAACCAAGTTCTTGACCAAGGAAACCAGGGTTTATTCACCATAGCAAACCTGTCATAGTAAGCTAATAGGAATAGAAACATCATCACACCATAGCAAACAAAGAGAAAAAACACAGCAGGTCTCGAGTTCGAGTCAGGGCGTGCATAATTTATAAGAGCCTGGGACAGCCGGGGTTTTACTCCCTCACCTGGGCCCACAAAGTGCGCTTTCCGGGGGGGTGAGGTTTCCTCGAATCCAAAAAAAAAAGAGAAAAAACAATGCAACTTACCTTAGGTAAAGAGTATTCTCGTTAATACCTTCCTTTTATACAACTAGTCTCTTGCCTAGAATCTCTAAAAGACAGACCAATTAGGGTTCTTATTAATCATAATACTAAGTGGCGATTCCCTTATCCAACCAAAGACCTTCTAAAACACCGCTTGGGAAGTGTTGTCGCGACATCGCACCCTCGTGAGGAAGGTACGACAAGATGACAACTCCACTGGGGACCCTTGAACTAATGTTTTGTTTGTTTATGCTATGTGAAAACCAATGTTTGTTTATTTTTCTGCTATGATTGGTTTACTTTGTTTAAGATCTTTAACATGCATTCTATTTACATCTTGTCATGCATAGTATATTGGATAAGGATGAAGGCATTCATGCATCATTTATATTATTTGTGAGAGCACACACTGAAACTTTAGGTTAAATAGGGGCTTAACAGCTTATCTTATGCATTTTAGTCAAGATTTAAGTTTGTGTAAACCCTAACTTTTCATTGGGTGCTTAGACTGGTAATGATTGATACACATGCCATCACATTACCTACTGAACCCCCATATTACCTTCACAAAGGTGATCACTGGGAGAACAAGAGATCTTTTTTAAAGACCAAGTAGTAAACTTACCATTTGTCTCACGTAAAAGAACTATAACCTATCCTTAGGGTGTATGCTCCACTCCTTACACATGCTTTACATTAAGGCAAGCCCTTTATGTAGCATCTTGAGTTCAGGACTTGCGAGTAACACAATGGTCATTACTCAAGAAATTTTCAATGTAGAGTTTGGGAAAGAATCAAAATTCTTGTTCAACATGCAAGAGTAATGATCATGTGTCACCCTTTAAAGGGTGAGCTTATCATATAAACACATACATAGTCTCTATTTTACATGCATGTTCACAAGTTAAAATATAAGTCCCTCAAATCTAGTTTTTCCCTAAAGAGTCAAGAGTTGCCAACGTCAATTTTGCTTTATCATGAACTCAGCTCATGACCTATGCTTAAATATCATCTATAAAGTTTTAACGTATTCATCAATGAAAACTATAGGGAAATGTAGGGTTATTTCCAAAGAGTGCAACAAGTTCACTTATGAATTCACTTTCACGAATCTACGCAGCCAAAGAACCAACATTATCTCTGGGTTCTTTATACAAAGCATGATAAAAAATGAACATCAGGTTTCCTTTGTTTTAATTGACACTTCAATGCGCCATCCTAAAATGTCATTTAATTTCCTTCCTAGCCATGTGGAGATTATGACATCAACAAATCAAGGAGTGTTACTTTGTCATACATATAATGGACCATGCTATTATATGTGTAACCATAATACCAAAAAATGAAAAAGGATCTCGAATCCATAGACACGATATGATATTATGGAATTTGACATGATGGTTGAAAGATCAAAGCCTTTACACTGCAAGATCGTGAGATTCTTAAAGCTCAAGTTCTGCCCGCATGATAAAGAATTCTATATGTACCACCGCATTAGAGCTGAGTTGTTTGACTCAAAGAATTAGAGATAAAAGCTATTGAATGAAGTGAAGCTGCTACAAGAGGAGTCCTTTCATCGTATGACAAAAGTATCTGTGAATGGTTTACTTCATTGGCTTACTTGAAAAAGAAATGTATTTGCATTTGATGTGAAAAGAGAGGGTTATTACTTGTTTCCACTTCCTTCACAATCTTCGAGGGCAATGATAGCAAAGATATTGGACTTGTCAAATACAAAAAAAAAAAAAACTTGCCATAACCTAGATGGATAGGGAAAGTGATTTCATGAAAGTATGGGTCATGAAGGATTATAATGGAAAACAATGAAGCAAAAGGCATTTAATAAACATTGGGATTTTAACAAGGAAAAAATCTTATGTAAGTCTATTGCCTTTTACAATGTTGATGTTATGCTGATGGGAGAATATTTTCCTAGCGTGATATTTTTCAACTTCAAAACCAAAAAAAATGATATGTTGCGATTAGAGAAGGGTTTACTCCATGGATATTTCCCATTTCGATCCACTTTTATTGCAAAGGAAGGAGCACAATTGTAAACCTTGAGAATAAACTTTTACATTAATTGAAAATAATATAGATGGAAAAAGGAAAATGAGATAATTAATGTACAAATTAAATAAATTAGGGATCATAAATTTTTTTGGTATGAATTTCCCGTGTAAAACCCGAGAGTAAAACTCTACAAAAACATTTTCAATAAATTAAATTGCTAGGGTTTTTTTTTTAAAAAAAAAACAAGAAGAAAAGAGTTATGACTAAATTGAAAAAGAGAAGAAAGAATGGGCAAAAGTATAGTTAAAAGAGAATGGGACTATAAATACCCCCATTCTTTCCTCCATGTGGCCGACTGTAACTTAATTTATTTTCTCCACCAAAATTAAGGGAAAAACACCAAAATTTGTATGACCATACAAACTTTAAACTATTAAGTAGAGATAACACTCCTTGACAAAGGAATCAACAAGTGAAGAAATTGTAAGGAAAAGGGGAGGAGAGGGTCGATTGCATGCAAGGAAGGAGAAACTAAAAATCTTTAACCAAATTTGAGTTGAAATCCAAATTTCCTTAAGGTAAGGACCCTAGATCTAATTGTGAAAACCAATTTGAAATTTAATTATGAATTGTGCACCAATTTTAGATTTTGTAAATTAGGGTTCTTGAGTGAAAATTGGGAGAATTGCATAATTTGCTAGAATGAAGTTAATTAAACTATTATAAGTTGTTTTGAACATGAAAATTGTGCAAAATTACCAAAGAAAAATCAATGACGAAGGGACATGAGTGGTCGCCATGTGAGGGTTGAATAAGAGGAAAAGAAATTCTGAATTTATACTTGATAAACCTTGTGATATGTGTTTATGATGTGAGCAATGAGTAAATGAGACAAACCATTGTATAAAAAGGAAAAGGGGACCCTTAATCCTCTTAGGCCAAGTTCGTTCGAGAATAGATTAAGGGGAGGGAGGAAGAGTTTTGACATGTTATATGTTAATAATGCATGAATTAGTTGCAGTATGAAGCTTACTAACAGGAAAAACATGAAAACTTGATAATAGAAAACTTCATAAGTCAAATGCATGTGTTACGTGAGGTGGAAATGAAATTATTAACCATGGATATAGCTTATGGTTTGGCTTAGAAGGAGTCGTGAAATGTAGGAAAAACTTAGGAATGGGTGTCTTGAAAGAAAAAGGAAAATGGGGGTAATGGAAAGTTCATCTAAAAAACATCGATGAAAACTGGACAAATTTGTCACCTTGATTCTAGAGAAGATTTGGGCCTAACAATGATAAAATTCAGGGAAGGGTTCTGTACAGAAGTTATAACCAGGTATGTTTGCTTTCCAACAAATCTGATCTCATTTAATTTGGAGCTCTAGAACTTTAGATATAGGTAAATATCTGAGGAGAGGCCGAGTTGTCACCTCTGCTGGTAGATTCAACCAATTGACAAAACAAGAAAACTTAGTTGCGTTAGGGGTAGAATCAAACTCCTTTCACTCAAGAAATGCATGGTGTCGTGTCTTAGGGTTCAAAGGAAATAAGCCATATTTAAAAAAACTGAATTGGTGATGATAGTTATAATTTAATAAAGAACAATGATCTAAAGGGATATAGTGGGAAACATATATGTAAAGGAAACAATTGTTAAAAAGAAGTCAACACTGCTATTATTATTACTATTGTTGTTATGAGAAATGTAATTGAGTAAGAAATGGTGTGGTATACGTGTGAATTTAGAAGGGACCACAGGAGGGGTACAACAACAACAATGGAACGCAAACTGAGCTTCTGCAGCAAGTAGGTGTTCTATACCCATATCTTTCTTAAATGTATATAATTATGAAAGCTTGTTTAATTTTTGGATTTTATATATAAATGTTGTCAAAAAGGAAGCATCTAATGAAATAAATAAGAAATGTAAACAAACTTGATTAACTATTCCGGTGGGGTTATTGTTAAGATACCAATGGGTTCCATTGATATCGATTTTTATCTGGATTCAATTAGTCAGTTTCGAGAACGGGAGGCTAATGATGTTAGTAGGGTTTACTAACATCGGTATGATCATCCCGAAATATGGGGGATATTGAACTTGATAAATTATGGTTAGGAATAGTTAATGATATTGATGGGCTACATCGATATTGGTATTTTCATGCAATTTGATTAGCTATTCCTGGTATGGAGGCTCATGATATCAAGGGTCCTTGACATTGACATTTCCGAAGATATTTCAAAGTATTGTTGGGACTTGATTAACTATTTTGGGTTAGAAATAGTTAATTATATCAAAAGGTTGTATTGATATCGGTATTCACGATAAATTTAATTAGTCGGTCCTGGTGAGGGAGACTAGTAATACTAATAGGATTCACTAGTATCGACATTACCATTCCAAGGTTTTGGGAAGAAATAACAAAAAAGATATGATTAGCTATCTGATGAATGATGGTTAATGATACCAATAAATTGGTATCAGCACTTTCTTGAAGGAATTGTCCTTCGGTATAAATATGTGATCTTGGTTGGAGATTGAGAATGGAATGAAAAATATTAGCGAATTGATGAGAAAAAAAATCCTAAAAAGGATCAAGTAGGAATTGTATGGAAATATGAATGAATATTAGTCTTGAATAAATTGCTTAATTACCAATATTAATAGTGTTTTCCATGATATTTATATTTCAATGTTATATTTGTTCTAGGTCTATCACACTCATGACATGAGTGATTTTCATATCTTTCTATCATTTAGTTATATAGCTTTAGGTGAATACTTAAGTATTTTGTATTTTAAGAAATTGTTATGACTTGAATTGTAATAATACCTTTTAAATTGAATGTATGAACTTAAATTTTATTTTCATGTATTTATAATCTACATGTATGCGTGTTTACTTATTTAGTGTCATTTAATATTTTATTTCTATTATATTAATGATTGAGATATTGCGATTCCATTGATATTGATTGTTGAAATTGAGACCCAGGATGACTGGGTTATGATTGGATAATGGTTAATAGAAGTGTAATAGGTTGTTGTTGATAACTTGGGACCTCCCAGTATAGGGGAGACTCTGTCAACATTTTGATGGACCCTTGTATGAATTTGATTTTAAAAAAAAACAATTACCATGTTTTTCCTTAAATTATGATTGGTGTGTTGTTATGATAACTAAGATGTTACAACAGTTGGACACAACATTGAAATTGTTATGTGACTCATGCCTTCAAGAACAATTACCTAAATCCACCATTCCCTAGGTGGTATAATCTAGATGAGAGATGTTATTGTGAAAGTATCATTTGACATTTTATTTTTCCTCTTTACTCGGATTAATATAATGGCAATTTGTTAGAAAGGTTAAACTCCAATATGCATCAAGACACTAAGAAACACTCCTACCTTTTCAAAACATTGTCACCTAATCAGTTTTATAATAATCTTTTACCAAAAAATCAATAAATAAATATGTGTTTTGATTTCAGAAATAATTCGATTTTCACTCAAAACAATGTTTTGGCTTCCTGTTTATATAGGATGAAAAACGAATCATTCAAGCAATTTTCATTTTGAGGCAACCAAACAATTCTGAATCAAGACACAAATAATTAAAAATGCACAAAAAGCCCGCACCCTATGTCTCTTAGACCATATTTTAGTTGTTTGCATAATTGCATATAGTTCGATTTGTTAATCATTGATTCATAAAAATATAAGTTCCAAACAAATACACTAAAAAAGGACAGAACTTGTGGTTTTAACCACTTGCACTTGAAATGATGAAAGAACATTTTTATTATCCCTTTATATTCTAAAATATATCCTTTATGGTCCCTATTTGAGCCTAAAATAGTTTTTTCTTTGTAAAAACCTTGATTAGGATCATACCCCACACTAGAAAAATAGAAATTCCAAAGATCAAGAGTTGATCCTAACTAAAAACACACCCACACTAGGGGTAAATAGAAGTTCTAAAGGTCAAAGGTTGATCCAAACTGGGATCACACCCCACACTAGGGGTTAGACAAAAATTCACATATCAAAGACTGAGGAGACGCTATGAAAAATTCAAAGAGCCTGAAAATTTTAAAATATTAGGGGCATGCCCAAATGAAAAGATAAAAAAGACCAAGTAAAGGTCAAAACAAAACAAGGATGTCTCACCAAAGCAATCAAAAAGGGCGTATCAAAGAAACATGATGAAAAGACTGAAAGACATAATGACAGTGATATTAAATCCTTAGGGCCTTGAAACAATCTTTGAGCCTACAAATCCCTTTCTCTCATAGTCAAAAGTCATAGCCTGCATTATGTGCCTTTAAAAGCCCTTTCTAATCAAACAAGCAAGCAAGCAAGCAAACTAAACAAAAAAATAACACTCTTAAAATGCAGAAAGACTTTTCATAAGAATCATGATATTGTGAACAAAACTACTCATTATTATTCATGTTGATAAAGTAGGTGCTGAAAATGAAATAAATTTTTAACAAAACCTCAAGTTTTTACTCAAGCCTCTTGTTTTAAAACCCATAATAGTAGAAGGTCACCATATTGAACTAAAGAAAGCGTTAAAATTTGACAAAAAAAGAAATAATAATAATAATATCTCATCATGTGCCTTCACCAAGATCAAACCATATTTTTCCTAAAGAAAGATTAAAACCCCTAAAAATTGTAAGAAATTTAAAACAAATTTGTTTTAAGCTTACATAAGGCAAATTCCTGTTTTCAAAATGTAAAGAATTTTATTTAAGCCATGGATAATCCCAACTTTGAGTTAATATTTCTTTCTCGTTATACCTTGTCAATCATTAACAAAATATCTTTTAGCATTGAATGGTGTGTTTTAGGTCTTCAACCAAAGAGGTTTAAACTTTAAAAAGTTGACAACAATTAATATTTCTTTCAAAATTTGCATCTCTCTTATTTCTTTACAACAATTATATTTGAATGGATATAATTCTTGAAATTTAGAAAGTTGATTCCAAAACAAGAAAGAAATTTTCAAACAAAAAGTCATTGACCAAGTTTACAAAGTCTTATTGACACTTGTTATGAGTCGTCCTTAAAAAGTAGAAATTAGGGACAATGTAGTGGATCCTTATAGGGAAAACAAATAATATTCAAATAAACTAGGAGCAAAGAAGCACATAATCAAATTATGATTCAGTGAAATCCATCAAAGTTGTGGTTAACATCTGGTAATGACAATGCCTTTTAATTATAGAAAAAAGAATAGACACATCTAGTTCAGCTAATGGCAATGTTACCTAAGAAGTTTATGGATTTCTCAATGAACTCCAGCATCAGTTGAGAGTAACGCTGCACTTGAGGGGCATCTTCATGTCTAAAAGCATGGATTACCCATTGATATATGATTATGACTCCTGAAATATGTTATCACATGGGTGCATTTGGATAAATGTTGAAAGGATGCACATTACCTAAATTGACCAAGGACAATTTGCTTTGAAACCCATCGATTCAATGTGCATTTCATTGCATAGATGTCAATGATAAAAGGAACATCAGTGATAATGATAATGTATTTCTTTCCACGATCGAGTCTTGCCGATTACAAAGCCTTGAAATGAAAGAGAATCTCTAAAGATAGATTTTGTCTAAAGGGATGAACCTAGCCATATTCGTTAAAGATATGTTAAATATCATTAGCAAAGGATAATTATAATGGTTTATGTCGCACCCAGACGTTGCGGCGGCCTTAAAAATAAAAATCATGGAAAGTATGGATTTTTGACATCCTATTCTTTGATGACGAGTGGTCTTGTTTAAGGAGTCATCACCTAGTATTATGGTCACTAGGAACCCTAACTGGTCAACAGAGATTTTATGGTACGAGACTGGTTACGCAAAAGGGAAGATATTATCACCCCTTAAACGTCCTGCCCAAGGCAGGCTGCATTGCTGACTTTGTCATAAATTGCTAATGTTTTGTTGGTTTATGCTACGATGGTTTTGCGTGTAATATTCATGACTCTAGCGTCAGTGAATATTTAACTACAGATATTTGCCTAGCCAGCCCGACCCATATTTTATTTTTAAGGCTGGGCCAGCTCAGCTCATATGGGCAGGGCTAGGCCCAGCCAGCCCGGCCTAGCCACTGGCTCGGCTAGGCTGTGTCCAAGCGCATGCATGAAGTGAATTCATGCGTGCTTTAAACTATGCGAAGGTAATTAAGTTGCCTTCGCACAGTATTCTTGCTACACACACCCAATCTGAAGACATAAAACAAGAATGGAGAAATGGCGTACCTACTTCTAGAAATAGAGAAGAAGCTTGCAGAACGGTGGTGCCTCTCGCCCCTTTCCCTCTGCTTTCCCTTTTACTCCTATACCCACGATCTGCTTTCGTCCTCCAACATATTTGAGAGGATGAAAGAATTAACAGTGAAGACGCCGGTTCACTGTGGATGTCAATTGTTGAGTCTTCTTTTGTTTTTCTTGTTGCAGGGATAAAACAATGGCAGGGACAATCCTTGTTTGTGTGTATGCTGCCCTTTTTCTTCCTTGCTCTCTGCGTGTTGCTCTGTTTTTTTTTTTTTGGTTTTTTCCTTTCCTGATTTTTCTTTAGTTTTCTGGGTTGGTTCTTCTTCTCTCCTTTTCTCCCTATGTATTATTTCTTTCTCTGGGTTTTTGCTCTGGTTCTGCTTCTGTTTTTTTTTTTTGCTCTCTGGTTTTTGGTCCTTTATTCTAGGTCTGCTTCTCCCTTTTATAGAGATTCCTCAGCCACTTCGTTTAACCAGTCCTGCTTTTGCAGGACTGTTATTTTCCACGAACGAGATCATAGGTGAGAGACGTGGTCCACGATTGGATCGAATCCGTTGCAGATTTTCATCGGGATGGAGAAGACGAACATGGCTGTTCCACCAGCATTGGCGACGTTTCGGCAGCAATGGACATTTTCATTTTGACCCCTAATCTTTGGAATTTTAACCGTTGGATCTCAATTAATTAAAAATTCCTTTCAATTTTGCCATTTGGATTAATTTCAATTGAATCCCTAAATTATAACACTGTTTATAAAACAGTCCTTAATTTTCGGATTGTTCAATTTGGCTCTTAATTAAATCTTTAATTTTTAACTCTTTTAAAATCATCCCTGGAAAATCCGTCAAAATTCCTAAAGTAAACCAGCAATTTCACTATGGTCCTCGGTCTCTTAATTTCTTGAAATTTTGCTTCTAATCAACCCACAAATCTAGTATTTCTTTAATCAAACCCCTGATCTTTTTAATCAATTAAATCAAAACTTAACTAAATCCTTAAACTTATCAATTCTTTAATTAAGCACCTGATTTATTAATTAAACTAATTCAAATTTTTAATTAAAGTCTCCAACTTATTAATTCTTCAATTATTAACCAATTGACTCTCAAATTTAATAATTACATCCTCAAACTTCAAATTTTGTGTTGTCTTAACTCCATTCTCAAATATATTTTTATCCATTCATTTTGTATTATTTATTCAAAAATTAGGTTATGACAATTTTCATTAAGAATCTAGGAAATGTTATTATATTGTAGAAGCATGGCCCAATTGGGGGACAACTTCATGGCTATATAAGTACATATAATGGTTGCTAGAAATATCAGCAATAGTTGTTCAATAAGATTAGACGGGATAAGAGCAATTAATTGTGAAGAACACCAAGTATACAATTATAAGCTTTAGTTGTAAGCTATGAGTAGAAAAGATGCACTCATGAAAATGAAAATGCATGTCTAGATGACTTAACAATTCCATGGCGATTGATGATTGACATGACCAAAGAGTTGATGTCTTCTCCCAAGTGTAGGAGTGTCGAAGTAATAAATAACCCGGCAAGATTGGGGTCGAACCACAAGGAGGTTAACTGTATAAACTACAAATAAAGAAATAGATATTAACAGAAAAGGAGTTGAAGAGAGCTTTAAGATGTGATATTAATATAAGGATTAAACAAGGATAAAATAATTGACAAGGTTAGAGGATCCACTAATGGTGTTTCAAACAAGTATAGTATAAACCCTTTTTATTACTCAACTGGAAACCACACACAAAGGAGGTTCCAATCGGATTATAAATTGTTAACATGATTACATTAGTTATCTTATTCGAATAATGTTAATACTTGTAAATGTTGTCAGGTATTCATGATTATAACTTATGTTAACAACAAATCAAGTTCCTTTCATAGCACAGGTGTCGGTTATACCATACGGTTGGGCTATAAAAATGCCAAGTATTTGTTGTACCAAGGGTTATACAATATAAATCTAGATTAACCATTTAACAAGCAAAGTATTAAAAGTGAACAAGATAACAAATACAAAACATGTTAGTATCAAACATTAAAGTCCATGTTGAGTTTATACTATATTTATTCTTACACCATTAGTGTAACCTTTTCACCTTGATATAATAAACTTAGCTAAACATAATGAAAGAGAGAAACATAAATAAACAAGATAAGAACATAAATAAGATATAAGTTAACTAAGTAAAGGAAATGAAATGAAAAGCATAAACAAGAGATTAATATAAATAAAACTTAAGCATTACAAAAATATAAAGAGAGAGAGCAAGAACATGATCTTGATCTGAAAACCAAGATGCCTAAATAAATGGACAATGCCTCCTTTTAAAGGCTAAAATTCGGAACTATTGATTTGATGACTAATTGTCGAGTGGGTGGCCACCTCTTGACTTGGTAACACTCCTTATCTTATTGTCTGCAGAAAATATCATTGCTAACATCAGAATTTGAACAGATAGTCTTCATGAAAGTTTTGGGAAATTGTCTCAGCTTCCAATAAAACAAGAATCGATGTATTTGTACTTCTAAAACTCGAGATATGGGCAGAAAACTGAACAGTGTCTGGGCTTTAGGACAAATTTTGACTTCTCCGTTATTGCTACCATTTGAACTCGAAAATGGCACTTTTAAATCTTGGACTCTTATGAAAGTTTTAGGCCTATGTCTTAGCTTTCCATACATATAAATCAAACCTAAATCCAAGTTCTACAGCTCCAGTTATGATCCAATAACCGCATGGTGTTCCAGTTTGGACTGAACCAACATCTCTCTTTTAAACTTAGCCCTCTCTTTGTCTTTTCAATTTCAGTAGTTAAACTCATCAATCAATCCTTTGATTTATATGATACACCTGTATTTAAGATGAACATTTACCATAAATTAAAGGTATCTTATATTATTAGACATGTTATTATAAAACATGCTCTAGTTAAGGAGTTATTGATACTTTAAGTGCAAAATAATGATATGAAACCTTGATAAAAATGCACTTTTAAGTACTAATCAATGATAACATATGCTTGAAGAATATAGTTCAATTGAAGGCAACTATGTGGTTGATTGACAATCTAAGATGAGGTCGACATTAGAAAACCTTTTGATGATTATTGGAAGAATACACACAACTGATCAGAGGGTAGTTTTTGAAATAATCTAAGAATTTGAATGATTTATTAAACTCTTGTATGATAAAAACAAGCAATACCATACTTGGGGGCATGGTATGACCTGATAAAAAATAAAAACAATAATCGTTATGGACAGTCTTAGATGAGAGCACTTACATTCAAGTAGAGGATTGGCATATGGTAAACTTGAATGAGCTGGTGGATTAAGGGCTTAAGAAAAAGTAGCAAGCAAAGACAACCTATGATGATGAAGCATAAAAAAAGGAGGGCTTATATTTCAAACTAGGTAAGGATGCATGTATGTTATCCAATTCCAATGCATTGCATAAGTGTTTTTGAAATTTTACAGGAAAATCCACAATGAAATCAGAGTCGACAAATAAAGAATTACTTAAGCTATGATAGCAAGGAATCTTAGTTTTAACTCTGCAATTAAGAAAAACAAAAGAGAAGATAAACCCTATTATCAGGAGTTTATTAGTTCTTTGGCATTGGGGAGTGTCAAAATATTCAAACCCCGTGATCGGGAAGTATCATATGTCAACCCTCCAATCAAAATGTTTCAGGTCAATTGAGCTGAAAACAAAAATCGTTGAGATGACAGGACTCCACCAGAAAAACAATGCCAAAAGAATAATTATAAGAATACAATTCTCCTGGTAGTTGTAAAACCTTAGTTCTAGTTGAAAAGAATTGCTAAGATGCAAGATTTCAGGTCAACTAAGCTAGGAAAAAAGGTTGAGAAGATACAATTTTCGCCAAACCAAAAGCAAATTCATAAGTCGAATGCTGCTTCATTTTTGTCAAGAAAAGAAAAGAGACAAAAACCCTATTGTTAGGAAATTCTTAAAGAAAAAGAAAAAGATCAACCATGTCATCAATAAGAGTCTTCAGGTCAACATGTTGTCAGGAAAAGAAAGTTCAAACCTTATCATCAGGAAGAACAAGAAAAATCATAACATCAAGAAATCTGAGTTTTGGGAACTCTGCCATCAGGAACCTTAATTTTCAACTCGCAATCATATTGTTTTGGATAGAGTCATAATAGTTAAGAAACATTGGGAAAGTTCTAGCGAAGGGAATCACTGAGATTCCGGATTTTTCAGGTCAACTGAGTTGAAAACATGAGTCGTTAAGATGACTGGATTCTATTTGAAAAGAGTTGCACAAGAAAATAATTATGAGAATATGGTTCTCCTAGTAGTTGTGACAAAGATTTTGGTTATGGTTAAAATGAATTTATCAAATTGGGATTTCAGGTTAACAGAAATAAAGACAAAGATTTTGGTTATGATTAAAGAAGATCGCCGGATTGGGATTTTAGGTTAACTGAGTTATAGACAAAGATTTTGGTTTTGGTTAAAAGGTATCACCAAATTAGGATTTCCAAGTTAACTGAGCTATATACAAAAATTTTAATTTTGGTTAAAGTGAATTGCCAAATTGAGATTTTAGGTTAACCAAGCTATAAAATCAAAGTTTTAGACTAAATAGGATCACCACATTTAGGATTTCAGGTAAACTAAGTAGAAAAAGAAGACAGTTGTGCAAGAGAATAGCTGTGAGAATACGGTTCTCTTAATAGTTGTAAAACCAAGATTCTATTTGAAGGGAATTGTTGAGCTTCAGGATTTCAGATCAACTAAGCTGAAACAAAAGTTGCCAAAATGAACAAATTCATTTCCCAATGGAAATAGTTGAATCATACTTTTAGTTGAAGGGGAATTCTGCGAAAACACAATCTCGGGTGAACAGAGCTAAAGTTTTGAGAAGATCAATTTTCTTATACTAGTTTATTTGTCTTTACAAACTTACGATGCAAAACACTTGACAAATCTTTACTCCATAAGTATTGTTAAGAGATGGTATATGTTGTTACCCAATTTTTTATCCCATTTTTCAAAAACAAAATTCAAAAAAACCAAAAAAAAAAACATATTCTTGATGTATTCGCATCATTTTCAATGTCTTTTCCAAATAATTTAAAATTAAAAAATCTACTTTTGTTGTGTTCAATCTTTAATGTGCTCATTGAGTTGATATTGATGTTGCTTTTTTTCAAAAATCAAAACACAAAAAAAAAACTAAAAAAAAAGAGGAAAAAATGCATTTATTATTATAATGATTTAATTGTAATTGTAGAAGAGAGATGACCGATTTTAAAATTGAAAACCCTCTCACCAAGCAATCCAATTTTTAATCAAATGGTCCCCAATCAATATTCTCCATCCAATGGTCTATATTTCTTTGCTTTGCCTCCAAGTTATTCCAGTAAAGCTATAAAAACCAAATGGGTGGTATAGATTAATTCTTGAAATCCAATGGTTGATGTTGGTTTGCTTTGCATTCAAGCCAAAGGAATTACAATATAAATTAATAGTGTGTGCTGCTTTAAAAAGGAGGGGGGGGACGAGGAAGACCATAAAATAAAATAAAACAAAACAAGAAGAAAAATACAAACTCTCTCCAGCTTACACACTCTCGTAAAAGACAAAAAAAAAAAACTTAACCTTTTTTTTCAAACATAGTCTTCAGCCACCACAAAAAAAAAAAACCCACAACCTCTATCTCCACTAACAAAAACATTGACCAAACCTGGCCTTCTTCAGCCCATTGTCACCATCATCAGTAGCTTCCCTCCAAAACCCACACTAGTAGCTTTTTTTCCTTTAGTTTCCTAATTGCCTTCTTCTTCTCCTTCACAACCAGTGACTAAGTCGTGCCATCACCACCTATAAATCCTTATTTTTCCTTCCCACATTAGCAAAGAAGCAGCACCATTAACAACCCCTCTTACTTCTCAAGACAGCCACTCCAACAGACCCATCAACAGCTCTTGACCACCTTCACCATCTTCTTTCTTCAACAATCAAATAACCACCATTAAAAACTCAACAGCCACCGAGACTTCATCTTTCTATCTGCTAAAATCGAAGCTTCCACATTTCTAACCTACCAGACCAACTAAAACTCAATTGTAGTTCCCTCATAACTAAAAAATAGCCAAGGATGTCTGTGACAACACCACCACCAAAGTTCCACCCTCAATCATTGTATTATCCCCCACACTAGATCTCCATGTCTTTGCCATTTTACTTGATCTCCTCAACCACCCATTTCAGCCTTTTCACTATTTCTTCAAATCAAACCCAGCTTTCCTATTTTTTTCCCTAGTGGCCATAAATAACCATGATCGACAACTCTCTCTCTTCTCTATGCCGACCACAATAACAACAAAAAAACTAATGCTAACTCCCTCTCTCTGATCTTATACCATGATGACATATACTCCAATTGCATCAAAGTTTTGGTTTTAGCAAATCTAAAAAAAAGAAAAAAAAAATTGAATGCTTGCTTGTGGAACATTCTCTTTTGCAGGTATTGTTTAGTGTCATTGCCGATACAAGAAGGAAGAGGAAGAGGAAGAGGAACCACTCTAGATCCACCTATTTTCTTTGTCTTTACTGGAAATAACACGTGAACCCATGCGCCGTTAGTGTTCCACCACTTCCAGAAGTCTTCCAACGTTGTTCCAGAGTTTTTAGCAACTCCTCCAGATTATTTTCAACATTTGGGAAGGACCATGTTGCAAATTTTAGATGTTTAATATGTGTTTAAATTATTGTTAAATTCAGAGTTTTTGGTGATTTGTAAACATGTGAAATTTTTTGGTGTGTGAGTAATTAGTGGAAAAAGGATGTCTTTGTGTTTGTATTATATTTTATTTTATGTTAAAAAAATTGTTAAAAAAAGAAAAAAAAAGTTTTTTTAATTAATCCAATGTTTTAATTGCATGTGGTAAAAAGTCCTTAAAATTATTTGAGCATTTTTTTTTAAATACTTTGGCATGTTTTAAAAAGGTGTTGTATGGATTTTACAACAAGATTGTAAAATTCCAAAGGGTTTTGGTTTATATTTAAAAAATATTAAAATTTTATTTTTGGCAAGAAATATTATTCACTTTTAATATAAGGATAAAGAACCTAAAAAAGGTTAATATCCAAAATATTATTAACAATAATAATTTATTATTACTCACTTTAATATAAGGATAAAAAACTTGCATGAGGTTAATATCCAAAATATTATTGGGAATAATATAACTCATTTACTTCTAATATAAAGATAAAAACCGCTATGAATTTTATCTGAAATATTATTTGGAATGACGCAATAGCCAAAACCTTCAATTTTACCCTAAAAGAAGCCCCAATGATAATTGAGGACATTTCACCGTTCCAAACCAAGTTCTTAACCTAGGAAATCAGGGTTTGTTCATTGTAACAAACCCACCATAGTAGGCTAATAGGAATAGAAACATCATCAGTCCATAACAAATAAAGAGAAAAAACAATGCAGCTTATCTCAAGTAAGGCGTACTAAGGGAGTTAATACATTTCCTTTACATAACCAATCTCTTGTCTAGAATCTCTAAAATACCAATTATGATTTCTAGTATCCATAATATTAAGTGGTGATTCCCTTATCCAACCAAAGACCTTCTAGAACACCACCCAATAAGTGTTTCCGCGACATCTCACCCTCGTGAGAAGGGTACGACAATATCATTAAATGTTATATGCCTTTGATTATAAACAATGAAGTGCTTATATATAAGAATAGATCCATAACCTAATAGCTTGTGATTTTGAACTAGAGATGGTGTCCATTAATATATGCCATTACATATTTAAGCCCATGAATAGGCTCGCAAACTCTCTAAGTGCAAATCTCCATGACAACTGGTATAAGATAGATGGATTGGTTGCCAAGTGTTTATTAGAACCAATATTCTATTATAATTGGTTGGAACAAGTAGGGAGACATTGGATTTTGTTGACTACAAGTTCTTATTAGATCCAATGCTTTGTTAATTGGTTGAAATGAGCATGGAGATATTGGATATTATCGATATAGTTGTCATTGTCTTTGTCGTAAAGCAAGTAATTAGTTAAATTGTTAGAAAAGGAACAACATGAATGGTTTCTAGAGTTCTAAAATGTGATTCATATCTTAGAAGTAGAGGGTTGTGCAAGCTTTATATATATATAAAGTGTTTAGCTTTTGATTGCATTGCAATTGCCGCATGTAAACGTGCGACGTCGGGGAGTCGTTAGAGTTGTCACCTAGTTATTTGGTTTAGGATCGCTAGGAAACCCATGTATACTGGTTTTATCAGAAATTTAAGGATAAGGGACTAGTTGTCGCTAGTTAAGGTATTAACACCCCTAGTGCCTACCCAAGGTAAGCTGTTTTGTGTGGTTTGATATAGTTTAGAGGTTTTAATGGTTTTTTTATCAGTGGTCTATCTGTGGTTTAGGATTGAGATTTATTCGTGTCAATGAAGTTGGTGTTAAGAATTTATTATGGGCTCGTGTACTCAAATAAATTCTTATGAAAAAAGTTTTCTGTAATTTGTATATTAAGGTGAAAAATGCTCCCAATTAAAATTGATGAATATTTAGAATAACTTTGAGAATTTTCTAGTCAACTCTTGATATTTAAATACCAGCCTCGCTTAGAGGTCCAGTATTTATCAGAATATGTAACAATTAATCCTCATGAATTAAAAAGTTGAATATTGAAATATTAGTCAAATTCTCATGGATCCAATAAACTGGTTATTAAATCCAAAATGTACGCTAAAAAATAAAAACATACCATGTATTCTATTTTTTTCTAAAAAATATGATTTTTTCTGTATATTTTTTTGAGAGAATTGCTCGTATTTGGCAAGACGCAAATAAAATATTTTTATAAATGATATTTTAACTATGATATTAATTCAAAACAAATTATCATCCATTAACTCAAATCGAACAACGCCAAACATCCACACAAATTTTATTAATTTCCCCTATTTTGTTCAAATTTCATGTTAATCTAAATAAATTAAACCAACCTGAACATAACTCATGCACCAATATTTAACGTCCACAAAACAATCACAACCCCAAAAAATAAACCTATAATCCAACGCAAATAATTAAATTATTTTGAAATACAAACCAAATCAAACCAACTTAACAGTCTAATACTATACAAAAATAATAAGCATTTGGTTCTAAAATTTCACAGTTTTTTCAATTTGTCAAAAAATAATTTGAGTTTATAGATCAACCTTCCAAGGCATTTGAAATGTTTAGGATATATTGAAATATACACTAGAAAACCGTTAGAATAATGGCAGCGCTTGTACCACACGTCACCAACATTATCAGCGCATGAATTCACACACTGCTGCTGCTGAAGGAGCATGAATTGGTAGATCTAAAGTGCCTCAATCTTCTCTTTGCTTCTATATTGGTGGTGGCATCCGTTGCTTAAAGGAGGAAATCTAGTGGTCCAAAGCTTCAACCCTTTCTCTTTTTTCTATTTTTAGATCTATTTCTCTTTCTCTCTATTATAAATGGGACTTTCTTTCTGCTACAAATAGGAACTGTTGTCTTGGAACTGTGGAGGTTGAGGCAATCAGTTTAGCTTATGCAGGTGGGAGGGATATCAGCGGCTTAGAAGCCATGGGAAGCCGAATCGCTTTGTCTCATTTTCTAGCAAACTTCAATGTCATTGGTGTTGAATTTTTTTCAGGGTTTGGTCGCTATGAGGTTTCTTTCTATGGTGGCAACGTCCCTTTTTGTTATTGAAGGTGCAAAATTGGCAGCAGAAAGTGACGCCATTGAAGAGGAGAAGTTGAAGTAGGTTAGATCAGGTGCAGCTGATTGTATGGTATTGATGAGAGCTCATGTTACTTGGCGGTCCAAATTGCTTAATATCTTATCCAATGGTCATGATTTAATCAATTGAAATTGATCACATCACCCTGATCTATTGGGGTTGTGGTTAGATGTAGCATATTCCATTATAGATCTGTGAGCTCGTTGTCAATGATGATTAGATTGCTTCTGATTTGATTAACAATCCAGATCTAATCAAACAAAACTTATTAATGACCCTGATTTATTGGGTCTTTGATTTAGTGTGGGCAAGCTTATTTTAAACTCTAATCAAGCAGTTGATATTCATTTAGCCAACTTGATTAGACGGCTTAAAAAAAAAAAGCTCTATTATTCAGGAGAGAGAAAGCTTATTTCTTATGGTTTTTTTTTTTGGCCTCTCTAGCTAATACCCCTTTAAATTTTTGCTCCTAATCTCTCATCTAATCTCTCCCCTTTAATATATGTATAACCACCTATTTATAGATAAAAGAGTTTGTTATTTTCAATTGCTTAGTTACCAAGTTTGCTTGGAAACTATGCAACCCAAGAACAATTTGGTCCCTTTTTAAATTTTGATTTTTTTATTTTAATTTTTTTTAAAAAAGCAACTTCAACATTGACTTAAAAAGCGTGTTAACGACTGAATATGTAGAAAAAGACGTTACAAGTGACGCAAAGATGTCAAAAACATATTTTTAGGTTTTTGTTGTTTTTGCTATTTTTTGATTTTTTTGAATTATTGTTCAAAAAATAGGGTAAAAAATGGGTAGCAACAACGATACTTAAATTGCAATTGTTATATTAGAGATGTTGATAATGCTTTTTTATTGGAGGAGGAGTTGTGTTCAAAGTAAATGGAGCTCATATGAAAGAATGAGATTTTATGAGCCACATATGTGAGTTAGTATCATATGATTAGTAATTTAAACAATACATAGTGGATTTATAACTTAATAGCTTATAAAATTTTTAAATATAGGTGGTTTCTATTTATACATGTAAACATTTGTATATAAAAAGATCTACAAAGAGACTTACAAAACCCTGGATTCATATCTCTACAATAAATAGTGGTGGTGCTGATTATTTAGCTAAGATGATTGAATACAATAAATTTTTACAAGAACCAATGATTCGCTATTAGTTAGAATAAGTATAGATAATGGACAATATATTAACTCTCACAATTGCTACCTTTATTGTAGATGAAAAGTCAGTTAAATAGTTAGATGAAAAGTGATGCAAATGGATCATAAAATAATAAGTCATGATTTTTTACTTGGAATGAAGGGTAATGATTATTCTCTTAGATGAAGAAACTTATTGAGGAGTGTTCAACTCTTGATAGCATTATGATACTTGAGTTATGATTTTCCGAATGCTAAATGTGCTTTTATAAGAGAGAACTGTGTTTGACATAGATGGGACTCGCAATAGAAATGGAAGTCATTGAGATAAATACATAGTGAGGTTTCTTCTTTTTTATTTTGTTATAGAGGTATATAGTTGTGTTAGAATCCTACATCGATTAATGTTATAAAAAAATGATATTTATATATAAAAAATAGGCTTGTATGATATCCATATAAATATATGTACCGATAAACTTATGAAGATGCTCATAAATACCTCAAAATTTAAGTATAAATCTCTTAAATATATTAACATAAAAATAAAATATTAATTTGCTTACAAAAATAAAATCTAATATTGCTAATACTAAAAGTTAAACCTCAATTACATTTGAAACATTTGATTCAATAAAAAATGTTTTTGAAACCCCTAAAACGCTACCTCTTTTTAGACAATTTACAAAATTTATATGATTTTTTTATAACATGCTATTAATTCATATATAATGTAATTTTAAATGATTATTCTAAACATTTTTTATTGATAAATTAGCTCAAAATATTAAAGATAACTTAATTAGCATGTGGTATTTTATTCTAATTTCATTGACATTTCAAAGATATATCTATATTTGATTAGCTATTAGATATAAAATCTTGGTCAAACACTTTTTCAAAATGTTTGAATATACATCTACTAGGTTACTGCCCGTGCTACATGTCAGATTAATTTTTTTAATGTAAAAAAACCTAGAAGCCCAAAAAAATCCAAGAATGTGGATTCAAAAAAACTTTTTTTGTATAATGACATATTGAATTGATCCTGGTCAACTCTGAGTCACCTGCTGAACTCACGACATGGGTTTTAAGACCATGATAACCCTTTAAAAAACAAATCGGAATCAATCGATCCTAAAAAAATCAAACATAACATTAAACAAGTAATTTTTCAAAATATATTGAGATGATAATATATTGGATCGACCTTCATTTTATGGCTTAACCCACCAAACTCGCAACCTGGATCATTGACTTCATTGGGTTTAACTAGTTTTATTTTTTAAATTATTTTTACCTAAGTATATGATAACATAAAATAGAGATAATTTTTTTAAAAAAAAAAGGTTAAAAGATAAAATTAGAAGAATTTTTTTTAAAAAAAGATGAAAACATATTAGATAGATCAGGGTTTCATGACTTAATCTGTCAAATCTGTGACTCAAGTCATGGACCTCATTAGGATTAATAATTTTATTTTTTAGCTAAATATATGATAAAAAAAAATAGAGGATTTTTTTTTAAAAAAAATTTAAAGGATGTAATTGGAAGGAAAAATATTGAAGGACAAGAAATAATAAAAAAGGCTAAACATGTGAGCCTGACCTAAATGGCCTAGACGCATGAACCTCCAGCTTAGGCCGCGTGTCTGAGCCTTTTTTTCTTTTTATAAGGCTTTTGCAGGGGTCTGCTCTTTTTTTTAAAAAATAAGATTGATGACACATCGTCCACTCTTACCCAGATTCTAGCCACCAGTGGTGGCTAAAAAATCATAGGTGGTTTTTTTTGTTAAAAACCTATTATTCGACCCATTTTTGTCTACAAACATCTAGATAACACCCTTATAACATTAAAAAAAACTAATTTATCAAGCTAAAAAACCTAAAAACAGTCAAAGAACACATAATCAAACCAAGTAAAAAGATTTTTTTTATTAGTTTTGATATATTTTTTGACACAATTTTGATTTTCAAAACAACTATTATCAAAATTTTCTTGTTGAATGGAACCCATTAATACCAAAATAGACCTTTTTAGTGTTCAAAATCGATGTCAACCAACGACTTTCTCTCTCCTCCCTAAAACCGAGGAATTGAAAAATAATAAAAAAAATTTGTCAAAATTGAATCTTGAGTAATTATAGAGAATGTGAAGATTGAAAAAACAAAATAGGAGGATGAAAATAATTTTTTGAATCAAAATTTAAATTGGTAATGAAATTTATCTGTGTTTCAAACGTCATCCCTAAAACCATCGTTTGGACTTTAACTGACTACTCATACGCTCCTTGAAGGGCACAAGGGTAGCCCTCACGCACACGCCTACTTTTGATTTTTAAATAATATTGATGTAGATGGAAACTAAAGACAATTATTAAATAAAGAACACAAAATATTTTTATGGGCAAAAGGAGCTGCACATGTGAGTCCTAAATTCACAAGTTGTTTTTTTCTTTAAAATAATGATAATCAAGTCTCTGCCTCATTAGGAGGTTTATAAAGTCTTAAGTAAGCCAGAAATCCTACCTTAACTAGAAAACAAAAACAAAAATGCAAAATTACAAAGGAAAGAAGCATAAAATCCAAAATAAACAAGAAATCCGAAAATAAAAAGAAAAATCACAAAACTACCACAACCGGGGGGCTTCGACGAAATTTTTGATATCTAAAGATCTAGCAGTCTGCGTAGCAACATAGTGAAAACTATAAGAAAAATGGGATTTGGAAACTCCTGTAAAAATTGGAGCACGATTCAACGATCGGATAAAAAGTTATGATCCTTTTGAGATGTTATTCTAGTCTGGCGTGACCAAACCTCGTCTTGAACCTTTATTTGTCTCACCAGTCCATAAATGTATCTGTTAGGCCATCCACATAATTTATTCGGGGCAAATCCTTATCTAGTTATGGTAGATTCACACTTGACTACTTAAAACCACCCATTATGGTAGACCCGACTACATCAAATATTTTATATTTATTAAATTATCAAATTGCCCCTTATTCAACCTCATTATAACTAAAATACTAGGATGAAAATATGAGAAAACTCCTAAATGTCAGTTCAAAACATTATGCTTTTAAGGGTAATTAAATCATTTTGTTGTACTTAAAAAAATAAAAATCTTAAAAAGCTCCTAGATAATAGTTTATTTTTAAGGATATTTAAGTTATTTTATTATGGTGAACAAACATTAAAAAGACTTTTTTGTTCTTGATCAATTCGTAAATGATTAATGGTTCATGAGTAAAACTGACCACATATAATTTTAAACCTTATTTGCTTTTATGGTTAAAAAATACTTTCGTAAAAATCTGAAATTTTTTCTTAAATTAATTTGTTTTTATGTTTTTAATTTTTTTATATCAAAAATAAATTTTAAAAACTAAAAAATATTATTTAAATATATTTTTAAATAAAAATTACTTTTAAAAAAATAAAAATGGTAACAAACCACGCATGAGAAGTGACTCAAAGGTAAAAAATTGCAAGTCATAAAATTGCAAACCACGCAGGAGAAGTGTTCTCTCCTCTAGAGAGGAAAAAGAGAAATGAAAAAGAAAAAATACAGACACACATAACAACCCTTCTTCTCTCGTCTCTCTCTCTTACATCCTGAAAAAAAAAATCGTAATAATAAAAAAAAAAAGAAAAGAAGAAGCTTAAAATCTAAATTACAAATGAGAACAGAAAACCCACTAAAAAAATTCAAGAAAGCTGTCCTTTTTTCTTTAAACAACCGCAACAACTAACAATAAAATAAAAAACCCTCCCAGATCTCCTTCTTCGGATCTCTTTCTTTTTACGAAACCCTTCAATCCAGGGTTTATTAGGGGTTTTGTGTTGCAACTTGAATGAAATACTGTGTTTTCTTTATTTTGCTGATTTCCTCCCCTTTTTGTAAGCATTTCTCCATGAAACCGACCTTCGTAGCTGGTTTTGGCACCTGGGCTCCCTTCAAAATATTGGGTTTTGATTGATTTGCAAGAGATTCTCTGTGGCTTTTCTTTTTTCCTTTTTATATTTTATATTTTTCGTTTTCTTTTTGGGTCTGCAAAGATTGAGTTGGGGTTTTCTGAGATGGGCAGTAGCTCTGATAACCTCAACAGTAATAACAACAACAACACCACCAAAGCCATTGATGCGTCTGTGGGTGCTTTAGTTTGGGTCCGCCGTAGAAATGGGTCATGGTGGCCGGGTCGGATTGTGGGTCTTGATGAAATTTCCGAAGGTAGTTTGGTCTCGCCAAGATCAGGCACTCCTGTCAAACTTCTCGGACGCGAGGATGCTAGTGTGTAAGTGCCTTTAATATCTCTTGTTGTTAGTTTCTAGATTTTGATCAGTCTGGCATTTGTGTTTTCTTTCGTTTTCTTTTTATTTTATACAAGTTGTACTATCTTTGTTAATTGCCGGTGGTTTTGTTTGAGTTGTTTTGAATGGCTGCGAGGGTCTGGGATTTGTGTGCATGCATTGATCTGTTGCAGTTTTGCTAGTGCTTCCTGGCTTATGAAATAGATAATTGATTCATTGCAGTTTCTGGAGCTTTTATTTGACAGATCTTTTTCCTGGTTTTGATGGTTCTGTGGATTTTTATTGCAAATTTTTTCGGAGCTTTAGTTTTATGGTAAAAATTGGATTTTTCGGGTTGGCTTCTTTTTCGATTCTGTTCATGTTAATTGGTGTTGGATGCTTGTATGAAACTTCTGTTGGGAACACGTTTGGTTTGGTATGATTGGGAATACATTATGAAAAACTGAAAAGTGTAAGCTCTCTTATTTAGTGGATTTGAGAATGGGAGAACATTAGCTCATCATCTCATTAACTTGCATCTGCATAGCTGCCACCAAAACTATCACCTCCTCATTAGGATCATCTCTGCTGCATTATGACCTGCATTGCTGTTGCTTTTTGAACTTCATTATTTGATATCAGTTTAAGACGTGCTTGATTATGGTATAGTTTGATGCCACAATCTACATCTACCTAGTTTTGTAGCTTCTAAACCCTATCCATCTTTCTTAATAACATGGTTTCTACTACTAACACCACTACAATGTTTCATCATTGAGTGTGGCTCCACCACTCAGCAGCTGATCCAGTACTTTTCTTGAAATGCTAGTATACTAGATTCATACCTCTGCATATTGTGAGGCTTGATGTGTGCTTATATTTTTCTGTGCTGTCATGCCAGAACGATATTCCTGATCCAGTACTTTTCTTGAAATGCTAGTATACTAGATTCATACCTCTGCATATTGTGAGGCTTGATGTGTGCTTATATTTTTCTGTGCTGTCATGCCAGAATGATATTCCTGTTGTGTTTGTTGAGATCTATAAATAGATCTATCTTTCTGGACAATTTGTACTATTTTTGTGCTTTGGACCTTGGTTTCCTATTAACCTTTTCTGAACTGAGGCTTTGTCCATCTTTGTAATGTGTTACTTCTACAGCTCAGTTTTAGAGAAGATAACTCAAGCTTTTTGCCCATTTTGGTTGCCCTTTTCTTCATGGTTGGCATGTATACTAAAAGGGCGAGACTGTGTTCTGTGTTTTTAGGTAGGGGCATATTTTGTTTCCAAAAATAGGGACATATCTCCCCTATTCTATACCATACAGATTGTTTATAGCATAAAAGCACACAAACATTGTGTTGAGTCCATCTGAATTCTCCATGGGAAACAAATATTTTAAAGCTTCTGTGCAGATGGTGCATTCTACTGAACAAAAACTTCGAGTTTAATGACTCCATTTCTGCGAGTTTTATGTATTATTTCTATTTGTATTGTTTCTTGTGATGTGCATCTAGTGATGAAGCAGGAGAGGCTTAGGTTAGATTTCAAAAGAATTGGTGTTATATGATATTGCTATCAGAGGCACATATATTTTGGGATTTGAAACTGCACACGTGTATTATGTGGGACACAGGAATCTTAATACTCATTATTGTTCCTTCTTGTTGCTGTTTGTGGTCCTCGTGGCATTTATCTGGGTGTTAGCCATCATTAGGTGGACTTTTACTTCAGTCATATTATCTGTCAATTCTAGTTGGAGTAAGGAGTAAGTTGGCATGGATGATCATGCAAGCAGATGTGCTGAGGACTGGCTGTAATTTCTAATTACACTATTTTAGTTGTTTATGAGGTGGTCAAGCTCGAGGCTGATGAGATTTCTATTTTTATGCAATCCAAAATGTTGGCTCAGAAGTTTTATTGCCCTCTCGCATCTGGATACCTGTTGTATGAGGTAGTAATAGAAGCTGGTAGAGTTTTTGCAGCTTTTGAACTGAGTTTTGTTTCTCAAGATGCTTAAACATGCAAATAAATATGTATCCATGAAGGTCCTCTTTTGTGTCTGTGCTGTATGATGCGTGTGTCTGTCTTGGCTGATGCTGGTATTAAAAGTACTAAGTTGGAACAGTGTTTGTGCATAACAGTTTCTGTGATATTAATTTTATTTTCTTTTCTTTTTTCTTGTCTTTTTTTTTTTAAAAAAATTTAGGCTGAAGTTTACAGTTTTTTTCTCTGAAGAATTTGAATTCTTAAGTAACATTCAAATACAAAATCTTCAACTCATATAGATATGATTTTTGTGTAACAGACGCTTTATTTTGTTGGTTTAGGGATTGGTATAATCTTGAAAAATCAAAAAGGGTGAAGGCATTTCGATGTGGGGAATATGATGAATGTATTGAAAAGGCAAAGGCTTCCGCTGCAAATGGTAATAAGAGAGTGGTGAAATATGCTCGGAGGGAAGATGCCATTCTCCATGCCTTAGAGATTGAGAATGCTCGCCTAGGCCAGGATCAGCTGGACTTCTTCTCTAGAAGTGATAATTTGGGTGAAGAGCATGGTAGTTCAGCCAAAGAATCAAGCATGTCGTTTTCTGGAAAAGAAGACGGTGATATGACTGATGGGGATAGTGATTCTGAAGATAATTCAGATGCGATTGCTGATTCAGATTCTAGTTTGGATTCTGATTCAGGTTCACATTCAGATTTAGCACCAGAGTTATCACAGTCTGGTACATCTTCTGAAGAGCCAAATCATCTTGGTGCTTGTAAGGTGCAATCTTTGCCAGGAAAGAGAAGAAGAACCCCAAATGATTCTGAGGATGATGGAACAGAAGGAATTAAGCGTATGAGAGGACTCGAGGATCTTGGAATTGGTGTAGGAGATTCAAGCATTGGGAATTGTATGCCTAATTTCAGTCCTGTAAATGGTAGCAAAGGTTATAACTCGTTGCTGAAAAGGAAAAGGTCTCAAGTAGCAAATGTTAATGAACTATTGAAAAGAAAAAATCGTCACCGACCACTGACGAAAGTTTTAGAGAGTACGACCATGGTGTGTGTTCCAGTTATTTGTGACCAAATTCCCAGTTCAAGTAGCTCACCACTTCCTGGATTATCTGACAGTAAGATTTCTGGATTAGAGTCAAATGAGTCTAGAAAGGACTGTTCTATTGCAATTAATAATAACTCAGACAATACTGGAGTTTCTTGTGAGAATGATGGCTCATTAAAGTCTTCTGAGCATGTTTATGATGCTCCCCTCATTAATCACAACTTGAAGAAGGAAAAAGATATTTCTAGCGTATCTGGGCTAACTGAGAACGATTCTGCAGACAGGTTATTTGATGTACCATTTGTTGGGGAGGAAAAACACTCTACAGGTATGGTTGATTAGGACTAAACTTCAGAGCATGCACGCTTCTCTGTTTACCTGTTTTTCATTCCATGCATAGGTTGTCCAATCTCTTTAGTAGCATAACTGAGAACATTGGACATAACTTGTTTGCTAGTCCTATTTATCTAATGTTTGTATAATTTCATTTTAAGTGTCTTATCTAAGCATACTGTTGTATCTCTTTGTTTAACAGACTTGGGGTATGCCAACTACTGTAGAGGAATTTTCTACTTGTGCTGATTTTTCATTTTGTTCTCCAGGAATTTCTCCTATGTCCTGTTCATCTGGAAGGCAGCAAATTGGTGGATTGGGGAGGCAATCTAGTCAAAGTAGACAAGCAGAAGCTGTATTGTTTAAAAATGAAGCCTGTAATGAATCTGGTTCCACTAGTCTTGCAATCAATTGTGTTTATAATAATATCAGCCAAAGGATAGAGAAAGGTACATCAAAGTGGCAGTCAAAAGGAAAGAGGAATTCAAGACACACAAGTAAAAATAAAAATCAAGACTCGAGAAAAGATCTGGACATGGATGATGAACCCAATGTGTTCTTGGCAGGTATGGAGCATTTGGATGAATTCTGTCAGGGTCCTGGTCAGGAAGTTGATTGCAGCGGAGGTAAATCCCAACCATTTACTGAAGACCATGGGGATGCGGTACGGGACTGGAGCAAGTCTTTTCCTCAGGGGGATCTTAGTATGAAGGGGTTAACAGTGGAGATGTCCGTGCCTCAAAGGTCACTTCCCTACCGTCAATCACGCTTCACAGTTAATTCCAGATATCAGACATCAGATTTTTCTGGCAGAAATTTCTCCTCAGGTTCAAAACTATTTAATGTTGACATCAAGGTTCAACGAAACTACCGGCAGCAGCATGTTCCATTGGTTTCCCTAATGAGTAAATTGAATGGTCAAGCCATTGTTGGTCACCCTTTAACAATTGAGAATTTACAGGATGGCCATTCTGATCTATTGCTTGGTAGCAATGAAGGGGATACAGTGCATGTCACTGAAATAGAAACTCCCAAATTGGGTTATGCAGCTATGCGGAATTTAGAAGCTGGTAGGATACCTGCCAGGCATATGACAATGAAACCACTATCTTCACCTAGTAAATCACACAAATTAAGGAAATGTGGGCTGTTGTCTAAAAAGATTCGGAAACTATCTTCATTGACTGGAAAAAAAGTAGAAGATAGGAAACTGGTGGTGGAGAAGTCCAAGGGTCCTGCCGTAACTTGTATCCCCCTCAAATTAGTGTTCAGTAGGATAAACGAGGCAGTGAATGGTTCAGCAAGGCAAACACACTGTGCCTTTACATCAAGAAACTCGTGAATCTTGTCCTCTGGAAAGGTTGGAGAGTATGAATTATATCTGATAAATTTGTTTTGTTGGGGTCATTGGAGCCAGTTTTAGTTGGGGAACCCGGTTTTCTGCATGTTCAAATGATGCCCGATTTGCGGCAAGCGTGCTCCACCCTGAAGGTAGAGGTGAAGGTAGAATCCCTCGGTACAAGCCCTTTACCATTGTAGAGATGAACAGACAGGATTGAGACCAATGGAGGCTGTCTAGCTATGTATATATGTAACGGTAGTTGAGGTGTAAATCAAAGATGGCGACCTTGGTAATAGGTACTTGTGGCCTGATGCCAGGTTTAATTCATGAATTGAGGTTGGTTTAGAGGGCTAATAACCTATTAATTTTCCTGTAACTGGTTTGGGGCATGGTTAGTAATTTTACTACCAAACCATGTTTTTTCTTTGCCATTGCTTATTGCAATATGCAACTGATGATGCAGAAGGTTGTGTCTCCGGACCTTGTTTCCTACCTGATTTTCTTTCTTTTTTCCTGAGCCAGGAATGTGGCTAGTTGGTGTCCTCAATTCGCTATCTGTCACTTGGATTGCTAATAATTTTATTAACTTTTGTGTTTTTTGAAACTACTCAATTAAGAAATGCTTCCATTGATTTTCTATGTAAATTTTAAAGAGATGGTAGTTTTTGAAATAGGGTAAGAAATCAGGCATGCATGACTTGTTTGATTACTAGGCTAGGGGACAGTTGATAGCAACTGGGCGGTTTCCTTTACATTTACATGTTTCGAATCAATTGTTTTTTTCTTTTTTAATTATTAAATTTATATGTTCAAAAAAGATAAAATTTAATTTATTATATTCCTATATTATTTTAATTACTTCCATTTTATTTCTTAAAAAAAAAAAGTTAGATGAGTATTTTGAGAAAGTTTTAATATTAAATTTCTTGAGATATTGATTATTTATTTATTTTTGTGGTGTTTTTAAAAATTGAATTCTATTTGGAATTAAATTTTTAACATTTAAGAGATTTCAAATCTCTAATTTATTTTTGTAGCATTTTAGAAAATAAATTCCATTTGAAATTCAATTCGTAACACTGGATTCCAAACATAATATTTCATTAAAAACCACTAAATTGAATTTAATTCAGAAAATTCTGTCATTAAATACAACAAATCCTCATTTCTTTGTGTAGCTAGGACAAATAAGAAATCCTTATAAGAAAAGAATTTTGAAACACTAATGAATCCTTGCCATACTTGAAAATTATGTTATAGTCCATTAAAGATCCTTATAGAATTAGAAAATTCCCAAAACAAGTTTCCACATTCTCGTAGGGAAATGATCCTTGCCAAATATAAAGTCCAATAGTCAAAAGAAAATAAACAACAAAATTTGAACAACCTATTTTGATCAATATCGCAAGTCCTTCCCAATCTTCAATTCACCTGAAATTTTACCCCAACATAAAAAAATATTTTTGAATCTTCTGATGAAGTTTCAGCTTGATCCAATTGTTTAATTTGGAGTTATGCTCAATAGCATAAAATTGAACGGTAGAAAATTTTACGCCAAAATCCGAATCTAATCTTGCTTGGATCGTATCATTCCCTGTCTTTTAATGATTCATCCTCAAATCACTAACAAGTTTAATGGATAGTTCCTTAGCCTCTTGTTGAAGCATTTGAAGTTCTTTTCTTGCACGTACTTGCATGCAACAATATTGTATGGATGTAGTAGTTGATAATAATTTCAAATAAACACGCATTGCCATCCACTTGCGTATATATTTTTGAATAATAAACACTACTACTACTGCCCTCTTTTATTTTCATCCTTTTGGTTTTGAACTAAAGCTCTCAATTCTTCATGTTCTTTATTTGTTTCTTTATAAACCTTTGCAAGTCGTTCAACCTCACGCTCTTTATCTAACCTTATAGAAGCATTATGATCATAAATACTTGATATTTCTCTTCCTTGCTCATATCGAATCTCCTCTGATTAGTGATTAGTACTTAAAAGTGCATTTTTATCAAAGTATTATATCATCATTTTGCACTTGAAGTATCAATAACTCCATAGCTAGAGCATGTTTTATAATAACAAGTCTTGTAATATAAGATAGCTTTAATTTATGGTAAATGCTCATTTTAAATGCAGACATATCTCACAATTTAAAGGATTGATGTGATTAACTATTAAAAGTGAAAGGACAAAGAAAATGCTAAGCTTAGAAAAGAGATGCTGGTTCAATTCAAATTGGAACATTGTTAAGTCATCAGGTCATATCTAGAGCTGTATTTCTTGGATTTCAGTTTGGTTTATATGGCTAGAAAGCTAAGAAATAGACCTATAACATTCATGAAGAGTGGAAGACCCAAATCTGCCGTTTTTAAATTCAAAACTTGGCCACAAAAGAGAAGTCATAATCTATCCTGCAATCCAGCCAAAACATTGCTCAAAATTTTACCCATAGTTGGAGTTTTAGAAGGAAATATGACGTCAAATTTGGTGGGTGGAAAGATAAGACAATTTCCAACAACTTTTTTGAGTACCACCTGTTTAAATTCTAATGTTAGTAAATAAGATGATTAATATGATAATGTTGAAAATTTATAAAGAGTTTATACTTTACTTATCTTTAATACTATTAGTAGATCCTTTAACCTTGACAATTGATTTTATCATTGTTTAATCCTCATATTAATCTCACATCTCAAAGATCTCTTTAACTCTTTGTTACAATATATATATTATTTATAATTTATATAGTTGACCTCCCTGTGGATCGACCCTGGTCTTGACGGGTTAGTTATTACTTTGACACTCCTGCACTTGAGATAAGACATCAACTCTTTGATCGTGTCAATTAGCCCCACTAATCTGTTGCTTCATCGAATCCATATCATCTTTTAGCTTCTTTGCTTTTGAATAACTACGACAATCGAAAATCCAATCCACTTTTTTATCCCATTTCAAATACACCTCGAGATCATTTTTATCTTGAAAAAGAGGTATTTTCAGTTTGATAACATCCAAATCATCATCTACATTATCATGTCATCTGAAGTTATGAAAATTTCTCTTCTGGCTGAATTAGCCCCTAGTTCTATTCCTAAAATCCCTTTAGTTTCTAGGTTATTAAAAACCTCCCCTACTACCATTGTTTGATTTTGGTTTAGTCACAACCTTTCTCATATTCAGGGTACTTGTACCAGCTTCATTATCATGTTTTTTCATCTTCTCAAGTTTGTCACACACGTTCCCCATCACAAAATTCACCATCTCCATCATCTTCGTTAAGACTTGAACTTGGAACTTTACATCACCCTCAGGAGGGGGTGGTGTGTTATTCTGATATGACATGATTATACCTGTAAAAAGTAGTTAGTGATATATATATATATATATATATATAAAATTCTCACATCAAATTCTCACATCCTTCGTGTTTTACTCAAAAGTAAGTTTTTCACTCTAATAACTATGCTTTTTACCTTACAACTTGTTTTTTTTTTTTGTTCTTTTGAAACTAAAAATCCAACCAATCGAAGTTGGAGGCTTTTGCAATGCATTCAATTTATGAATATAGACTCAAGAATCAATAAATATACTGAAAACAAGCAAAATAAAACTATGATTATGATTTTGCGAGTAGCAATGCAAATCCTTATAAATTTTGGACAAAACGAAGATGAAACAAAAAACAAAAATGAAAATTAATGAAGACATTTATTTGACTCCTAAATAAACCCAATATAACAAAAAAAAAATTGATATGGTCAAAATAAACAAAAGACAAACACGTTTTGAAAATTGACACAAATCTGACATGTTATATAATTTTAAAGCACAAAAATCAAGACTAAGACCTAACAATATCAGAATGAACTCAAATTAAATATGTAGCATCCTGATACCATACACACTACAGATCTCAATTTATAGGTCATTATCTTATGTCTAGGTATCAAACCCCGTGTATGATCAATTTGTGGCAGAATTAAACCCCAAATTAAAATCTCAAGAAAACTATATTGAAATAAGCCCAAATTTAATATATAGTGTGATTTCACCATGATAGTAAATATATGAAATTTAAATTAATTTTGAGGTGGTTTGCTTAGGATTCTTTATGAGTTGTGTTTTTGCGACAGAATTGCTTCAAGCTTTGAATAACGTGTCTTTCTTCTTCTTCTTCTTTTTTACTTTTTATGCTATTAATATGTTAGAGACAATAACACAATGAAATATTGATTTTTGTTTTGTTTTGTTTTTGTTGTATACTGCAGACACATAGAAGAAAAAGATTGACACAAACATCGTAAACTTAACGAAAAACTAGGAAAACGAAAATTCAGAAAGATATGATCTATTCTTGGAGCCTAACTTTGATACCAACTGATGTGAACCTTGTGATCACATGGTCATGCAACCCATAATCAAAATTAAGATTTGATCCCGGAAAGTCGAAAGAAGTATGATGAAGTGTAACACAATGGAAACCTGTCCTAAGGCACCAACACTATTAGAATGAAGTCGAATGACGCCATGAAACCAGTTAATATTTGATAAGTCAGATTCAGTTTATTCAAAAACCAAAGAGTGCAAGAATTTCTCTCCCATATTAAAACTAAAAAATTCAAAAGTGTTATTCATCAATGTCTGCTAAAAATTTCAGTTTATAAAACCTTATATAATAGTTCAGCAAATAACCATAATAAACCCAAAACTTGTGGGCTAATATTTATCCACTTACAATAAACCCAGAGTATGTTAACTAAGCCCAAACATGAAAGAAAATAATAAAAATAACTAATTTGTTATTAAATACCACCAACCCTCTTTTTCTTGTGTAACTAGGATAAATAAGAAATTCTTATAAGAAAAGGATTCTGAAACATTAATGAATCTTTATTACATTTAGAAATTATGTTGCAATCCATTAAAAATCTTTGTAGAACAAGAAAATTCCAAAAACAAGCTCCTACATCCTCATAGAAAAATGATCATTGCCAAATAGGAAGACCACAAGTTAAAAGAAAATAAATAACAAAATTCGTATAATATCTTTGGATCTATATCGCAAGTCTTTTTGAACTCTGATTCACTTGAAATTTTATCCTGACATAAAAAAATACCTTGAAAATTATTTGGTAAAGTTTCAGCTTGATCTAACGGTTTAATTTGAAGTTATGCTCAATTACGTAAAATTAGACGATATAAAATTTTACGCCAAAATCCAAATCTGACCTTATTTGGATTGTATCAACTGCTTTACTTAATGAGTAATGAATAAAGTATCGTTATCGTGAAATCTAATTCAAAACTCGATTTAATATATGTATTTTAAAACCATTATTTTTCACACAAACATATTAAATTTGAAAGTGGGTGTGGTAAATGAGAAACTGCTTACAAATTTTTAATTGATGATTTAAAAAATCAATACATGAAATAAAACTAAAATTTTGATATAAAGAAACATTTCATATCTTACAAAGGATATTATATTATAATATTATGTGGTCAAATAAATCCTTAAAATTAAATATTTTTTTTTTCAGTTTACAAGAAAGAGGGATATTATTAAAATTTCAATAAATACGAGTAAGATATTTTTTAGTCTTGAAAAAAAAAACAATAGAAAAAAAATAAATAGAAAAGAGATGGTTAAATTTCCTTGGACCTACACTAATAAAAAGGGCATGTCCAGAATGAAAAGACCCAGAAAAGTATTACAGAGGCCCAAAATAAAAGAAGGCATTTTAGTAAATCCAAAACCCTAAAGAAGCAGAACCTAGGGTTTCACTATAAATATATCATGAACTCCCCCGTCTCCTCTGTCCACCACGCCAGTCCTCCCCCACTTCGGCAGCTCCCATCCAAAACCGTAAATATAACAGGTCTCTCTCTCTCTCTCTCTCTCTCTCTCTCTCTCTCTCTCAATATCTATTTATTTTTGTTTCAAAGACCGAGTATAGAGATTTTGGATCTCGTGTGTTGCATGTGCAGGGAAAGAAGAAGAAGAAGAAGAAGAGAGGATTTGAAATGGCGACAGTACCAGGACAACTGATATGGGAGATAGTTAAGAAGAATAACTCATTTTTGGTGAAGCAGTTTGGAAGAGGAACTGCTAGCCTTCAGTTTAGCAAAGAAAACAACAATCTCTACAACCTTAACTCTTACAAGCATTCTGGTACTCTCTTTCTTTCTTACAGTGTTGTGGAAAGGAACTGTGTGTTTGAGATTTTGTGTGATCTAACATTACTGCTTGATTTAGGTAATTTATAGAGCTGCGTTGTTTCTATGTTTTGTTTTGGAATTTTTTTTTAGAAAATTAAGATTCGGAAGGGAAAATTAAGCATGGTGGTACTGAACAGATTTGTTCTGTATCTCCTTAGCAAAACGGAAGTGAATAAATAATTGATATTTGTTTGGTTGATGGTTCCTGACTTCGTTATATTTGGTTTTTTAATAATTTTGAAATCATATAACTAAGAATTTGCTATTATTTTTTCGTGTTAAAACAGGGTTGGCAAACAAGAAAACTGTCACTATTCAGCCTGCGGACAAGGATCAAGCTGTGGTTCTTGCTACAACCAAGACCAAGAAGCAGAACAAACCTGCAGCTTTGCTTCACAAGTCTGTCATGAAGAAGGAGTTCAGCCGCATGGCCAAGGCTGTGGAAAACCAGGTAATTAGAGGTCTTTCATTATTTTGTAATGCTTTGAATGTTTTTTCCTTGTCACTATTAACTGATATATATGGCCAGTGGTGCCTAGATACATGTCACATTGTACTAAATGAAGCAGCATCATCTCATTGTTTTAACCACTTGCATAATTCAGAGAATTGATATGCATTTTCAAGTTGCCTTTTCTTTTATTAACACACTCGATTCTTTCAGCAGGATTTTATGATTAAAGTGGGTTTCACTTCAATATTTAAATCTGATTTTAAATACCTGTTGAAATTCCATTTTAGATGCTGCTTGGTTTTCAGGTTGTCAAACATGATATGTTTTAGATGTTCAAAAAAGTGTATTTAATCATTGTTTTATTTAACTATCTTGGTCCAAGTCCGAGATTTATATGCAGTGATGAGCTGATAACATGCAAGAGCCCTTTATTTGAAAAAAAATGTACCTGTTACGCTTGGCTCCTGACCTTTGTCTAAATAATGATTTTTTGACATGTAGTATATATTTTTACTGATGGTAAGTTCAAGTACGAACATTTACTTGCCCGCACAATACATTGGAGTGCAAGATTTTACCACTTCTCTCCAATTTAATCATTCTGTGTTCACCCTTATCGATTGCCATGCCAACCTGTCTTTTGCAGTGTCTATAGTCATCTTTCTTGCATGTTTTTCAGTGGCATTGAGCTTGTTAATAAATTTATCTGTGTTTTGCTAATTGCAGGTTGCAGATAACAACTACAGGCCTGATCTGAAGAGAGCAGCCCTTGCAAGGTTGAGTGTGGTGCACAGGAGTCTGAAGGTATCCAAGTCTGGTGTCAAGAAGAGGAATAGACAAGCTTTGAGGAAATGATTTGAGAGTCCAATAAATAAGCGATGTTGTGCTGGACAGTTGACACCAAAATCTTTATTTTTGATGACCTTTTTCTTGGGTGCTCTGGGATGTTTATTTAAGTTTTAGATGTTGAACTATAGAGATTTGTGATTTTTCCATGATAACTTCGTTTGCAGTTTTGGATGGTTGAGGCTAAGATTTCTCCACTGATATATGTAGTCAGTTACATCGACAACTACATTACTAGTGCGTAGAAATGATTAAGGGACTCGCGTTCTAATTACTCATCACTATCAATTGAGCCCCTCTCCATGTTAACAATCACAGTACCGCTTTCCACGTGAATGTTTTTGAAAACATGAAAACTGATCTCTCGAAATTAATCTCTGCTTGTCCAGACCACGCCTTCGGGCTGAGGGCCGGGCTGTGCTGTGCTTGTTGGTAAATCTTCGTGTTCGTTTTTGCCAGGCACGAGAGACTGGATCCGTTTCGCGGAGAGGGTGAACTTCTCCTCTCTCTTGAGTTGAAGTCGCATGAATAATGTGGTGGTGCCAGAAGCGGAGCGGTCCTTTGCTGTTTGCCTCTTATAGCCTATTATTAAGGTGCCGGCCTAAAACCCTGAATACTTGAGTGCTGAGCTGCAGGCAGAGCATAGTCCACATTAGGAGGAGGGTGTTATGGGACGTGGACAGCTGCTCAGGCTGATTGATTTGATCACGACTTGTACGGTGCATGAATAAAGGCTTGAGAACCCAGTAAATGTGGCTTAATTTCCCAAGCAAAAACGATCATTGGCTTTCAGAGAACGTGTGGCTTGTTCTTCAATGGCAAATAATGGCAAGCTGCTCAAAGCTCCGTGAGAAGATTAGAATAAGAAGTACAATAAGAAATGAATGATTCATAATAGAAAATCCATTAATACTAAGAAACGCCAAACAAACTACTATTGTCACTACATCCGGCTAAGTAATAATGGGAGTTTTTGACAACACCAAAAAAATGGTTTTCCTGACTGATATGAACAATAAAGAAAATTCTCTAAGCTTTTCAAAATATATATTGGGCAACAAATTGGACAATTTCTGGTGCGGTGGAACAAGCAATAACTTGAAGGTTTGTGAAACTCAACTACTTGACCAGGCAAACTTTCACTCAAAAATGATTTTGATAGCGTTGCTTAATTAACTACAAGTCGATATACCTCTCCTTTCCAAGAAACCTCTCGGGGCACGCCACAATCCATAGATTGAAATTGTGGAATGTAGAAAAAAACCAAGTAGAGAATAATGTTGAAAAGTCAAGTCAATGATATGCATTTATTAGAATAATATGTTACTTGCCTTGGTTTAATTCTCTGGCTAGCCACATATAAAAATGTCCATGGTCTTTGTTTATATTCTAGCAGCTAACTATTTGCAGCATTGCTGCTGCACACAAAAGCCAGCAAAATCAACAACTTTAAGCATGTCTATTAAGAAAACTCTTTCACTAACCAGCAAAGCTGTTAAGGACAATCAGGTCTCGGAAAAACGCAAGCGGTCTGATCCATGCTTTTCATTCAAGGAGATATCGATAGAACCAGGAAAATCACTAAAAGACCTGGATTCAAACAAGTTCAAGATTGATATCAAGAGATGGGCCAGGGCTGTTGTGGCATATGCACGCCAAGTAAGTAGCAGGTTTGGAAGCGCTAGAAAAAGTGGCCGGATTGGAAGCTCTCGTGATTCATCACAGGACTCCATATAGTTGAAGATTTGAAGAACTGGGTACGAATTTTTATGCTTGATTCATGGTCATATCGAGAGTAGGATGTAAGATTTGTTTGATGCTTTAGGTTTTTTTTTTTTTTAATTGTGACTCATTATTGTCCAGGCCTATGAATGTTCACACGTTCATGACTCCCCCATCTCGAGGAAGGAAAGCTGAAAAAATTGATGTCAAGCTACGAGAATGTGTTCAAGCAAGACAGGAGATCAGAGTTTGGTCCATCAGCTCGAAACGGAGGCGCAACTTGTGTGCAAAGTCAATATCTTGGAGATGGGGTTCATGTATACAAAGACACTAATCGTTCTGATTGTTTTTTCATTCAATTTATAATTAACACGATCTGTTGATGATATGAAGCAAGTGGATTTTGTTTTTTATTTCTTCGTTCTTTCTTCCATTAATAAGACGACATTGGAAGATGTTGGGCATGTACAGTGTCTCTCTTTTTCATGCGACACGCCTCCAACAATGGAGTGAATACTCATCATCTAGCGGCTAAACAAATTGTTGTGTTAACATTAACAGTGGGGTTTCTAGATGTTGGCAAAAAATGCAAAAAAGGTTGGAAGAAGAAAGTTTCCTCGGCCGAACTATTTTGCAACTACCTAGGAAATGAGATGAGAGAGAGAGAGATTGGTTCATTAGAAGGAGTTCGAGACCTAGAATATTTATTGGATTAACCAACTATTATTAAACAAATTAACTATCATTATCTTTATTGATAATAAGTGATATTCTAGAACTAGAAGTGGATTGCATATGAATGATTTTAATTAGGTATCTCCCATTTTTTTTTTAGGAGAATAGATCTATTTTATTGATCATGTCAATGCAAAACACACACTAGCTAGCTAACACTATTGAGCTGTGTATCCAATATAAGATCTAGCATCCTTGTTGTTATCCTGGGCTTCAACTTATTAGAAATTCACAATGCTCCATACATTCAATTTATGATGATGTATCCCGTGTTTAACATGTCATCTCACGTATCATTTTATGCTATAAAAACGACAGAAAACCCATTTTCATATTAATCTTGTACTTTCATCAAGCATTGATTTAGTACGCAGGCCTTCTCTATTACTTGCTGCTATCCTAAGCAGCACTTCCTCAGTTGCCACTCTTGAAGAACCTCCTCCCTCCTCCCTCCTCCCTCCACAAACTCATACTTTACAGTTGATCAATGCACAAATGAAAGCATGTTCAATTTGTGATCAAGTGTCTCATAGGTGTCAATAAAGCTAACAAGTCTTTCATGTTAAAAAAAAGACAAAAAAAAAAAAACATGGATCCAGTTGGTACTTCCATCGAACACATCAAGCCTTGATTTTACTTTAATGCTATTTGCTATTAAAGCCACACCACTTCAATTGCCACTCTGTAAGTGAATTTAGAAAAAATACTTTTGGTTGGCATGTTTTCTTTTTCTAAGTGAACTGCAAAGCTGCCAAAGACAACGAGGATCATCTCGCGTTTATGCTATCGATTCTCCTTCAGTAGCTGGCTTTCGTGAACCGAGCAAGAGTTTCATCATTGCGCAGGATTTAGTAACACATGGATTTGGGTCCTTTTCTTTTGCAACTAGAGTCACTATTAGTCTTCGGTGTTAGGCTTCTAAAAATATTACAGGAAAGAGTGATCAACAAAAGCAGGCTCGGCTCATTAATTAGATGTCTAAACTAAGCTGCAAGGATGAGGCATCTGGTTTATAACCGGGTTTTCTTTTTCAAAACCCTTAAAGCCACACCATAAGAAGGCATGCCAACTTTAAAAAAGCAATCATTATTTCCCAGAATTACTTGTCCTGTACACCATTGCTCACTCATGAATAGATAATCGGGATTCCTGACTCTTAATATGTTTTTTTAGTGCAAAGGTTAGGCAAATCCTTCATGAATTACTTTTACTTAAATAGAAGAAGTAGAAGCGTGCACCAACAACCAGTGTGATTGTCCCATGAAAGTTGCCAATCTTATGACTCATCTCAATGAATGAACAAAAACTCCATGAAAGGCATTGCCTTGCATATTTGCCTAAGGTCAAGGTACAAATGTTAATCAAACAAACCAGAGGAAATTGATGCACATTCAAAAAGTGAAAAACAAAAGAAGTACAAGTTTCCTACAAAATGATCTGACGTTTACACCCTGTAAGAAATTCTGTTGAGTAACTATCTTTTTTGTTGTGTGTGGTCCCGCACCATGTGATGGTGGGACCACCACATTTTAATTAGAAAGAGGCAGCAGCTTGCCTCTTTAAAAAAACACAAATTGTCACTGTAGCGACAGTAGGGGAATTAAAGCAAAAGAGAGGAGAAAAACGGGAGACAGAGAGGAAGAAGAGGCAGCAGAGCAGTCTGTCTTCTTTCTTCGAATTCCAGCTCTTTCTTTGTCGGATCGGGCTGAGATGGTTACAGCAGCTTTTAGACGTTAACTTTTTATTCTGGACAGTTAGATGGAAGATTGGTTGTGTATAAGATGGTCGTTTTGATAGAAAATAGAGTTGTTAGTGTTATGAGATTCAAACACTTCTATCTTTAATTTTGTTATATTTCAAGAATAGATTGTTCTTAATGATATGTATATTGTAACCCTTAATTAAATTTGAGGAAGAACACTTGTAAACCCATTATTTCTTGATAGTGGAAGTTTTTAGGTGGATTATGGTCCCGTGATTTTTCCCGCATCGAGTTTTCCACGTAAAGATCTTGGTATTGATTTGTGTGATTGTTTGCATTATTTTGTTGATTGTTTGATCCTAATTTTGATTGCACAAAGAGGGAAATGACTGGGGCTTGTGAATTGTGATCCGGCTAGATTGTCCGGTTATTTGAATATTTTTCCCAACAAAGTGGTATCAGAGTGCTGGTTGTGTAGATTGAATTTCTTGTACAGTTAAAATGGAAAAGGAAGATTCGGGCATGATAAAACTCACTTCCTCTAATTATTTTCTATGGATAACAATGATGGAGGATCACTTATATTTCAATGATTTGGCTTTGACGCTTGAGTGTAAAGGAATAAAACCTGATGAAATGGATGAGGCAAAATGGAATGGGCTTAACAGAAAGGTGACCGCTAATGTTAGAAAATTGGTATTTTCTAAGTCCAATAATCATATTTCTTAAGAACATGACTGCTATACAGCTTGGAAGATGTTGGAAGAAACCTTTGCTAAGGAGAGTGCATAAAACAAGGTTTTTATAATTAGAGACCTTGTAAATTTGAAGTACAAAGATTGTAAAGATGCTTTAGTGCATATAAATGAATTCCAAGGGTTCCTGAATCAGCTGTCATTGATGAATCTTGAGTTAGTCAATGAGATGCAAGCACTAATCTTATTGAGTTCATTGCCGGATAGTTGGGAGACTTTGGTGGTGTCAATTAGCAATTCTACTCTGAATGGAAAGATCACTTTGAAGAAAGTGAAAGATAGTATCCTCAATGAAGAGAAGAGGAGGAAAGGGACAAACACTTTCGAGTCTCATGCACTTGTTAAAATCGAGGGGGAAGTCAAAGTAGGTTCTCTCATGGTAAGCAAGATAGAGAATCCAACAATAGAAAAGGAAAATGAAAGCCAAGAGGAAGATCTCAGTCAAGGAAGGGAATTAAGTGTTCTTATTATGACAAGCCAGGGCATATTAAAAAAGATTGTAGAAAGAATAAAAGAGATAAAAAGGATAAAGACGAAGATAAGAATGAAGATAATGGTACAGCTGCAGTTGTATTTGATGGTGATGTTGCCATTGTTTGTGACGACGGTTGTGTTAATATTGTATGTTAGGATACCACCTAGGTGGCAAATTTAACAGCTTTTTACCATGTTACACCCCAACGTGATTTTTCCACATCCTGCACTGTTGGTGACTTTGGTCAAGTTAGCATGGGAAATCAAGAGATGGCTAGTGTTGTGGGCATTTGATACATTTGGTTGGAAACCAATAATAATTGCCACTCAAAGATGTTAGGCATGTGCCTGATATGTGCCTACACTTGATCTCTACAGGTACTCTTGATGAAGAAGGCTATCACAATTACTTTGGAGATGGTAAATGAAAGCTCTCCAGAAATTCTTTACTTGTTGCTAAAGGGAAGAAGATGAGTCTCTACATGTCACAAACCAATATGATTAAAGAGGAGGTGAATGCAATTGAAGATTACTCTACTGATTTATGGCATAAGCGGCTTGAACATTTGAGTGAGAAAGGCCTTGGCATCCTTGCCAAGAAGAACTACCTTCCTTTAAAAGGTATGGACTTGAGCACATGTACTTATTGTTTAGTTGGTAAACAACATAGAGTTGTATTTCAAAGATCACCTTCACATAGAAGATCACATGTTCTTGATTTAGTTCATACTGATATTTGCTCTATGATTGATAAGTCTCTTGGAGGTACATTGTACTTTGTTAGTTTTATAGATGATCATTCCAAGAAAATTTAGGCCATTTGTTTGAAATCCAAAGATCAGGTGCTTGATGTCTTTAAGGATTTCCATGCCAGAGTTGAAAGAGAAACTGGTAGAAAGCTGAAATGTATTTGAGTTGATAATGGTGGTGAATACAGGGGTCCTTTTGAGAAGTACTGCAGGGAACATGGTATCAAGTGGGAGAAGACAGTTCCTAAGACTCCACAACAGAATGTAGTGGCTAAGAGAATGAATAGAACCATTGTTGAAAGAATTAGATGTATGCTCTCTTATGCAAAGCTACCTAAGTCCTTTTGGGGTGAGGCAATGAAGACTGTAGTTGCCATGATCAACCTTTCTCCATCAGTTCCTCTTAAATTTGATGTTCTGGATAGAGTATGGAAATGAAAAGATGTTTTTTTATACATACTTTGAGAGTGTTTGGATGCAAAACATTTGTACATATTCCCAATGATGAAAGGTCTAAGCTTGACAACAAGACAAAGCAATGTATTTTCTTAGGCTCTAAAGATGATGGGTTTGGCTATAGGTTGTGGGATCCAAAGGAGAAGAAAATTATTAGAAATAGAGATGTTATCTTCTTTGAAGATCAAACCATTGAAGACTTTGAATAAAAGGAGAAAACCGAGTCTACTATTTTTATTTTATCTAATTCAAATCCAAGACCTACTCCATAGTTACCTTTGATGCCTGATAATTATGGGGGAGATTTGTAAAATGATGATAATGGTGGTTTTCTTATTAAGCCCTTAGTTGGTGATCCCGAGTCAACTAATGATGGTATTGATGTTATTCTTAAATAGGTTATGCAAAAAGCTCTAGATGAGCCACAATTAAGGAGGTCAACTAGACCTCGCCAACCTTCCACTAGATATTCTCCTCATGAGTATGTGTTGGTTATTGATAGGGGAGAGCCAGAATGCTTTAATGAGGCTATGTCACATGAGAAGAAAAGTGAGTGGTTGAAGACAATGTAAAAAGAGATGAAATCTTTGCATGAAAACCATACTTTTGAGTTAGTGAAGCTTCCTAAAGGTAAAAGAGCACTCAAGAACAAATGGGTGTTCAGGTTGAAAATTGATGAACATTGCTCGCGGCCAAGGTACAAGGCAAAATTGGTAATGAAAGGTTTCGGTCAGAAGAAAGGTATTGATTTTAAAGAAATTTTTTCACCAATGGTCAAGATGTCTTCAATCCGATTTGTGCTTGGTTTAGTTGCTAGTTTGAATCTTGAAGTTGAACAAATTGATGTGAAAATTGCCTTCCTCCATGGTGATTTAGATAAGGAGATCTACATGGAGCAACCTGAAGGGTTTGAAGCAAAAAGCAAACAATTAGTTTGCAAGTTGAAAAAGAGTTTATATGGGTTCAAGCAAGCTCCAAGACAGTGGTACAACAAGTTTGATTCTTTTATGGTGGATCATGGTTATGCTGGGACCACTTCTGATCATTGTGTATTTATGAAAAGGTTTCCAAACGGAAACTTTATTATTCTTTTGTTGTATGTGGATGATATGTTGATTGTTGGCCATGATGCTAAAAAGATTCATATTTTGAAGGAACAATTAAGCAAGTATTTTGCAATGAAAGACTTAGGACCGGCAAAACAGATTCTTGACATGAAGATTACACGTGACAGGAAGAAGGAGAAACTTTGGCTATCTCAGGAGATGTATGTTCAAAAGGTACTTGAGAGATTCAACATGTGCAACTTCAAACCTATTTGTTCTCTACTTACAAGCCACTTTAAACTAAGTTCTAAGCAGTGTCCTTCAAGTGATGAAGAAAGAGATGAGATGAAAAGGTTCCTTATGCATCCGCGGTTGGTAGCTTGATGTATGACATGGTTTGCACATGGCTAGATATAGCTCATGCATCGAGCCAAAACCGATCCAAATCGAAAAAACCGAGCCAAACCGGTTTGAACTAGTTTTTATCCAAAAAACCGAACCGAACTGAAACCGGTCGGTTTGAACCGGTTTCAATTTTTTTTAAATATCGGTTTGGTTACTTTTTTTTGATAAAAACCGAACTGAACAGAAAATGATCACCCCTAGCAGTTGGTGTGGTTAGTCGGTTCCTCTCCAATCCTAGTAAAGAACATTAGTTAGTAGTGAAACGGATACTCAGGTATCTTAAAGGTACTTTTAGTTTCAACTTATGTTTTGACAATAATAAACCCGTGTTGGATGGATACACAAATACAAATATGGCCGGTGATGTAGATTCTAGAAAGTCCAAATCAGGATACTTGATGAAGTTTGCAGGGGGAGCAGTCTCTGCAAGGTTGTCAATTCCGTTCTGTTTCGCCCGGAATGGTCGAAACATTCCGTACCAATTCAAAAAACGAAACAAAATGGAACAAATTTTATCTCATTTTAAATCTCGGTCCGTTCCGAATTTTTCGGCTAAATTCCGCCCGGAACGTTCCGGTTTCATTCCACATGTTCCATTCCGCTCTTGAAAAGCCATTGAATCAAATTGAACCTTGTTCAATTTAATTAATTAAATCACCCAATTATAAAAAGCTCTTTTTCATTACTATTTTTAATAACAATGATATTAATAATAATATTGAAAATTATTATTACTATTTTCATTAACAATGATATTAAATTTTTTAAATTAGATTTATCATTAATATATATGGTTTATATTCATGCTGTTTTTTTTCATGTTTATACTTTGTAGGAATTTGAGCAAAACAAGGGATGCTTTAGATTCCATTAGCCTTGATAACATTGACTTAACTTTATATTTAAAATATTTGTGTTAAAACATTTTACTTTCATAATATTTTAATATTTTGTTTAAGTTGAATTACTTTAAGTTAAAGATCTATTTAATATTCTTGACTATTTAGAAATATTTTAAATTTAGAAATTATATTTGTTTGGTATTGTATTTGTATTGCATAATTTATAATTAATTTATCTTGAATTTGAATTATGTTTATTGAATATATATATATATATATATATGAACAGTACAACCCCGAAACGGCACGCCGAAACACTCCGAAACTGAAACATTCCATTCCAATTGAAAAAACAAAACACCTACCGAAACAGAATTGACAACCTTGGACTCTCATGACAATCAAGGTTGTAAAAATGTGTTGCATTATCCACTATAAAGGCTGAATATATTGCTCTTATTGAAGGGGCAAATAGTTGTTATGGATTAAAAAGTTCTTACATGAACTTGGTCTAGTTCAAGAGAACTTTGTGTTGCATTATGACAGTCAAAGTGCAATCCATCTCAGTAAGCATCCTACTTTTCACTATCGATCAAAGCACATTGAGGTTAAATATCAATGGATTCGAGATGCTATGGAGATGAAGTCATTTGTTGTTTAGAAGATCCATACCGATAACAACGTGTCAGACATGATGACCAAACCTCTATCGAGAGAAAAGTTTGAGTTTTGCAGAAGGAAAGCAGACTTAGTAGAGCCTCCTAAATTGAAGCTTATAAGTTGATCGCTAGTATGACAAATTCCTCACATGGTGCATAAGGGGGAGATTTGTTAAGTATGGTCCTGTACTATGTGATGGTGGGACCACCACATTTTAATTAGCAAGAGGCAGCATCTTGCCTCTTTAAAAAAACACAAATTGTCACTGTAGTGGCAGTAGGGGAATTAAAGCAAAAGAGAGGAGAAAAACGAGAGAAAGAAAGGAAGAAGAGGCAGCAGAGCAGTTTGTCTTCTTTCTTCGAGTTCCAGCTCGTTCATCGTTAGATCGGACTGAGATTTTGACAGAAGCTTCTAGACACGTTACTCTTCGTTCTGGATAGTTGGATCGAAGATTGGTTGTGTGCAAGATGGTTGTTTTGACAGAAAACAAAGACGTGTTGTGAGTTTTTCTCAAGCACTTCTCTTTTTAATCTTGTTGTATTTCAAGAATAGATTGTTCTTGATGAGATGTATGTTGTAACCCTTAGTTAAATTTGAGGAAGAACACTTGTGAACTCATTATTTGTTGATAGTGGAAGTTTTTAGGTGGACTACGGTTTCATGGTATTTCACGCATCGGGTTTTCTACGCAAAAATCTTAGTGTTGATTTGTGTGATTGTTTGTATTACTTTATTGATTATTTGATCTTAATTTTGATTGCACAGAGAAAAAAAGATTATAACTTGTGAATTGTTATCCAAATTATCCGGTTATTTGAATACTTTTCCCAACATTTTTTAATGTAGAATACTGTTATAGGACCATTGATTTCTGTTGCGATGTCGTGGTCGCACAAATTAATTATCCTAGCTTCAAACACAACACACAAGATAATATAGAGCAAGCAAGGGGTCGATCCCACGAGGAAGTTCAAGTCAGATTTTTATGCTAGATGATATGCAATTTTGGGGGGAGGGTTTGGACGTTATCTAGGCTAAAGCAAAAGAAAACAGAAAACTATCAAACGAAATTTAATAAAATCAAAAAATTATTAAGAGAACAAACCTTGGTCACAAGCACACATCCACCTACAGAAATCAGAACTGATCATGGAAACGAAACATCAATTTATATTCTGAATATTTATCTCTTCTTAACATTGGTTAGTTAACGGATCCGC
>Ga0325404_1000298_pt1 | contig 49512 bp, 31 predicted proteins | sample PopdelMetagenome_18_FD_205664 | JGI IMG/M metagenome (GOLD analysis project Ga0325404, IMG submission 205664) | Populus deltoides microbial communities from Bellville, Georgia, United States - Xylem-Control-R1 | ecosystem: Host-associated > Plants > Phyllosphere > Stem > Wood/Secondary xylem...
CATATTTAAGTTAATAACAAAAATAATAATAATAATAACAACAACAATAATAATTGATTTTATCTTTTAAATCAAATCTATGTTTTTTTTTTTGCGATAGTAATAATATATATATATATATATATATATATATTAAATTTAATAATATTAATGAATATAATAATATTTATAATATTATTAATAATATTAAACTTGTCTGACCCAAGTTTTTATAGTTTATAATCCTTTCAAATAAATTGATGGTTTTTCTTTAACAGTAATGATATATATTTTTCCAAATTTATTAATGATAATGATAACAACAACAACAATAATAACAAATTTGCTTGATCTAAGTTCTTATAATTTTTAATCTCTTCAAATCAAATTTATGCCTTTTCTTCAATATTAATAATATTTTATTTCAAATTTATTAATGATCGTAATAATAATAATAATTTTTAATTTTACCCTTTAAATCAAATCATATCTTAAATAGATATGCTAGATGGAAAGCCACGAGTGAAAATTTACGAGGAAAAGCTGTATAGAAGAGTTAAGATAGCATTTTCTAGTTAAGTGATCCGTGTTATGCCGTGAATTAATTTTTTTTTACATAAAAAATATCAAGAAAGGCAAAGATTTAAGAATATTGGGTATGAATGTAATGTCTGACCTAGGAGCCTAGATTTGAATCTGGCTGCAACGTCATACCTAAGAGTCTTAGGTCGGTCTACAAGGCCAGACCTAAGAGTTTAGGGTTGGCTGTACCGTGAGATCCTATAGTCTTGTCTTGAGCCTGGCAGGGCTGCGTGACCGAAGCGACTTGGATTTGGCGCCTCTTTTTAGCCTCAAGCTGCCTGGGTTTGAAGGGTAATGTCATGTCCAAATTAATAACGATAATAACAACAACAACAACAACAACAATAATAACAATAATAATTGATTTTACCTTTTAAATCAATTATGTGTTTTTGTTTTGCGATAATAATAATATTTGTTTTTTGAAATTTAACAATATTAAGGAATATAATAATATTAAACTTGTCTGACCCAAGTTTTTATAGTTTTTAATCTCTTTAAATAAAATTGATGGTTTTTCTTTGACATTAATAATTTTTTTAAAAAAATTTATTAATGATAATGATAATGATAACAACAACAACAACAACAATAATAATAAACTTGCCTGACATAAGTTCTTATAATTTTTAATCTCTTCAAATCAAATTTATGGTTTTTCTTTAATATTAATAATATTTTATTTCAAATTTATTAATGATCGTAATAATAATAATAATTTTTAATTTTACCATTTAAATCAAATTCATGATTGTTTTTCAATATTAATAATATTTTTTTTCAAATTTATTAATTATAATGATAATATCTATAATGCAAATAATAATATTTTTAATATTAATAATAATATTAAACTTGTTTGACCTGAGTTTAAGTAGGTATGATTGCAACGTCAGATCCAAGAGTCTTGGGTCTAGCTGCAATGCTAGGTACAAGAACCTTGAGTCCCTCTTAAACATCAGACCCATGAATTTTGGATCTGGCTAACGATAGACCCAGAATCCTTGGGTCTGGAGCTGCGGGTCTAAACACCAAACCCTAGAGCCTTGGATCTTGATATCGAATCCAAGAACCTTGGGCCTGGCTAGGCTGCAAGATTAAAGTGACTTGGATCTAATGCTCCTGCTAGGCCCAAGCAACTTGGGCCAGGCACCCCTTTCCAACCCCAAGTTACTCGAGTCTGGAAGAGGATGACAGACTCGAGTTAATAACGGAAATAACAACAACAATTTATTTTACCCTTCAAATCAAATTTATGTTTTTTTTTCAATGGTAAAATATGTTTTTCAAATTTAATATTATTAATGAATATAATAATATTTATAATATTAATAATAATATTAAACTTGTTTAGCTCAAGTTTTCATAGTTTTTAATCTCTTTAAATAAAATTTATGGTTTTTCTTTGTTAGTAATAATATTTTTTCCAAATTTATTAATGAAGATGACAACAACAACAACAATAATATTAAACTCGTTTGACCCTAATTCTTTTAGTTTTTAATCCATTCAAATAAATTTTATGGTTTTTATTTAATAGTAACAATATTTTTTTTCAAATTTATTATGATAATAATAATAATAATTTTTAATTTGACCATTCAAATCAAATATATGATTGTTTTTTAATATTAATAATATTTTTTCAAATTTATTAATTATTATTATAATAATATTATTTATAATACAAATAATAATATTTTTAGTATTGATATTATTAATACCCATCCACGCTGGGCTTGGTTGGGGCGCTAGGTCTAGGCAACCTGGGTCTGGCTGAAAATTAGACCCAACTAATCTCAAACGCAAAATCCTTTATTTGTCCCATGAATTCAGTAAAATCCAAAAGAAATAATTAAAATAAACAATTCAGCGTCAAGTGTATCAATACAACACAGTGACAGGGCAACTATATTTACACAGAATGAAGAGAAACACCAATGAAATCACTACCATCCCATGAAAAATCTACCAAAATTAGGAGATATCACGCAACCAGGTACATCGCAGTAAACCCTGAATCTAATTACCAGCCCCTCCCCAGTGATAATAAACAATCCAACAACCCACAACACACCATGCACACCATGAAAAAATAGCAAAAAAACAAACCACCCACAACTTATCGCAAGAACCAACGAACTTCTCTCCGATAAACATTACTCAAATTCTTAGTAAAAACACTTACAATTTTTTTTTTATTTTTTGTTATAATATGCTAAAGAATTATTTCTATATATTTGTCAAAAATATTAAAATTTTGTTTAATATATTTTTATGAATAGAAAATTGATTGAAATTGTATTAATTATTTATAATTAATAAATAATTTTATTAATATAAAATATAATTAACTCTTTAAAATACACATAAAAAAAAACTATATTTACTCTATTAAAAAAAAATCATAATACCAATTTGGTTCTCGCATCTACCCTCGGAGATGCTCTTAGCCATTACGCTTTAGTCTATCCTGTCACTGGCGACAGACAGACTAGTAGTAGACTATTGATCAACTGCTTGGCTTGCTACTCTCTCTTCCGACTGTACCCACGTTCCCTGCCTGGAGCAGTAAAGCAGCTCATATATAATACCAGTGAAGATGATGGAGAACTGTGCTAATGGTAGTAGTAACTGTTTACTAGCAGTGTGTCTCCTGTTACTCATCTCCTCTTCTTCATCATCATCCATCAGGGGTAGCCCCGGCGTAACCAGTGTTGATTCGGTTTCAAGAGTAGAAAAAAACAGACTTCCGTCAAACTGGGATAGTAGTAGAAGAAATCTGCTTGCAAATGGTCTTGCCGACACTCCTCCCATGGGGTACGCAGCTGCTTCCTACTACTTCACTCCCCTATGTATACCTGTTTACTTGTGTCCCGATCAACCTGTCTCTCTTGCTTCTCTCTCTCTTTTTTATTTGGTAATCTTTCAGTAATTGATTGGGCTTCTGAGGTTGACAGCGCATTTTAACAGTATCAGGATATATACATAGATATCTATTCATGTATAATTGAATTGATTTCCCCCAATCTATTAGTCTTCGATTATTTCGGCACTTACTTTATCCTTCAAATCGTTGGCTGAACACTAGTCTCATCATCATGCATCACTTTCACTCCATCAAACAACTACTCGTACCATGATCAGGCCCCTGCCCAAAGAAAAAAAAAACACTACTGCCTAATAATTGGGAACCGATTTGGATTTTCTTGTCAAAGCACGTTTTTTTTTGTTTTTTACAAGTTTCTTTTTGTCGCTGAATTATAGTTATAGGCCTCTCTGTGCGTGCTTGATAATGCTGTTCGAGTTGCAATTAAATCGAAGAATATGAAATCAATGCTTTTCGCATTTCTAACGGCACTTGGCCACCATACCAAGTTGCCAATTCCACTAATTGACAATTAGCTATGCTGATATGGTAGTAGTTATTGGTTATCATATAGTTGGTATTTTAATTTTAATTTGTTGTCCTTGGTGATTTTCCACACTCATTTATTGGTTCTCGTCTTGATGTAGATGGAATAGTTGGAATCACTTCAATTGCAAAATTGATGAGAAAATTATCAAAGCGACTGGTGAGGGTGACTTCTTTTGTTCTCCATCTAAATCTAACTGTGCATTATGTTTTTACTTGGTCTAAAAAAGTGATTTTGTCCAAATTATCATAAGCTTATACTACTATATAATGCACCGTGCAATTCCTAAAGTCTCAGGAGTTGCTTCCGTGATAACTATATATACTATCTTGCTTATTTTGTTGACGTTACAGCTGATTTCCTGGTTTCCACCGGCCTGTCTAAACTTGGCTACACATATGTTAACATTGGTATGTGTGTGTTTCAATTACCTTCTTTCTTTCCGTGATCTTTGTCTTTCATGCCTTGCTTGATGTAATAAACCAGCTAACGAGATGATGCATTTATGTTAGACGATTGTTGGGCTGAAATGGCTCGTGATGGCAAGGTATATAAGCATTTGTTTCATCTCTTCTTTTATTTTCATTTTTCTTCAATATAAAAGCTTTTTGCTTGTGAAATATTATAATTAAAATCATTTATTTTCAACTTGTTAAAGAGTTGTACTGGCTCTAAACTGTACTGAGTTTTGAGTTTCAGGGTAATCTAGTGCCTAAGAAATCAACATTTCCTTCTGGTATTAAAGCCCTGGCAGACTATGTTCACAGCAAAGGTCTTAAATTAGGAATCTACTCAGATGCAGGGTAATGCCTTTCTACCCTGTCCGCTCTAAACAAAAATATATGACATACTCAGAAATAGTATCTTGGTAGATGAATTAGTCCACCACATATCTTGCAGGTATTTTACTTGCAGCAAAACCATGCCTGGCTCACTTGGTCATGAGGAACAAGATGCCAAGAGTTTTGCTTCATGGGTAAACAACTAGAGAACCCTTTTCTTTTCTTTATGTTTAGGAAATCCAACTAAATCTTACACATGTGAAAGACGATCCTATTTGAATCAATTCACTTTGTTTGCAGGGTATTGACTATTTGAAATACGATAACTGTAACAATGATGGTACAAAGCCAACTGTTAGGTGATCCGATCATGTCTTTAGTTACATTACATGGTTAAATGTATTGTGCTTCTGTTGTTTGCTGTTAAATTAACACTTCAGGCTTCCACGTGACAAAAATCTTAATTTCATCTTTGTAGGTACCCTGTAATGACCCGCGCTTTGATGAAAACTGGCCACCCTATATTTTTCTCACTTTGTGAATGGTAACCTGATATATCATGACTATGGATTTCATAGCTCATTGTGCAATTTTCACATTTGTCTTGGTTTGACGTCTTTTTTTCCTTTTTTGTCAGGGGAGACATGCATCCTGCTACGTGGGGTGCTAAGGTAGGAAATAGCTGGAGGACAACTAATGATATTTCTGATAAATGGGACAGGTAAATCGTACTTGGATTAAGTTTGTCTTTGGTTTGTAAGGTCCTGGTGTTTAAATACTAAACAAAAACTCTTTGCTCATTGGCAGTATGGTTTCAAGAGCAGACATGAATGAGGTCTATGCAGAGCTTGCAAGGCCTGGTGGTTGGAATGGTTTGTATTTTCTGCTAGTGAGAAAATGTTTTAGAAGCTGAGACATGTTTTAGCAAATTTTGCTTATCTTTGTTTGAGGTCTGTTTTCTCTTTTTTAACTCAGATCCTGACATGCTTGAGGTGGGGAATGGAGGGATGACAAAAGATGAGTACACAGTGCACTTCAGTATTTGGGCCATTTCAAAGGTATTCTAGGCAACGTCTTCCTTTCAATGTCCTGCTTTACGTGAGCCAATATTCTGGGGGAACTGTTTCAGTGAATTTTAGTTGTATACAGGCTCCCCTTCTTCTTGGTTGTGATGTGAGGAACATGACGAAAGGGACAATGGATATCATTGCCAATAAGGAGGTTATTGCTGTTAATCAAGGTAATCATATTGTCCTCTGCATTTACATGTTCATCTTACACGTCCATGTCTGCATGAATGAAATCCTTAGTTCACTAAATGGCGGTTCCTCTTGACCATTTATGATAAAGATCCACTTGGGGTACAAGCTAAGAAGGTTAGGATGGAAGGTGATCTTGAGGTAAACTTATTGGTCCATATTAGTTATACCATGTTTTACATAGTGTAGAATCGTTGAGCATAATCTTAGTTACGCCATTTTTTTTGTCTCATCAGATCTGGGCAGGGCCTCTCACGGGCTATAGGGTAGCTGTTCTACTAGTCAACCGAGGCCCCTGGCGTAATTCTATTTCCGCCCAGTGGGATGACATTGGAATTCCTCTCAACAGTATCGTCAAAGCAAGAGATCTCTGGGAGGTATTTATATAGTAATTTTAACTGTATGTTTTGTCATGTTAATGCCCTGGTTCTGTTGGGTACTAGTGCTTTGTGTTGGGTTAATGGAACTCGTTGAACATTTTGTCTTTCAGGATCTCTAATATTTGGGTATCTCTTATGCAGCACAAGACCTTGAAAACTCATTTTGTAGGGAACCTGACAGCCACCATGGATTCTCATGCATGCAAGATGTACATCTTGAAGCCCATTTCATAGAGTGCAGCTTAGCAGCATCTTTGGCACTGGAATTTCTATGGTGCAATCGGTTTAATTCTATTTTTTGGGTGCACAACAGGGGACTAACCCTCATTTCCAAAAACTATGTTTGCTTCTCCTAACCAAATAGACATGTTTGGTTTTTCAATGAAATAATCATCTTTTGTCAATTATAAGTTATATTGCATTGAGGATCTTTTGTTCAACCTTTGATACGGACTTCTATCTGAGAAGCTCATAGCCATCAGAGCACATTGCAGCTGGCCTTCTCTAAGAGCAGAACATCTTTCCCATGTCATTTTGAAAAGTATAGAAAGCTTAGGCCTGTACCTATGCAGGAATTGAGGATATCGATACGTTTCTCAATCATTGTGCAGCAGCAGGCCTCGAAGGATCAATTAATCAAAGCCAAGTTTCCAAAAAGATCCCTTGTACTGTAGTTTTGTTTCTCAAAAAATGTAGAAATATGCACAACTGTTGGGAAATTCCATCCTAGACATATCGGAGCGCTTGAAGTTAACATTTTTTATTTGAACGAATAAATATGTTAATTTCAAATCATCATTCTTAAATCCAAAGACTCTCTTGACAATGACTGGTGGAAGAGTGCCCGCTCCTATTTCTAATGGGCTAATAATAATTGGGTCCAATAGAAAACTAGGCTGGGTCCATTATAATGGGAGGAAAGAAAAGAAGCACTAACATTACCGATAAAGATAAATAATGCTTTGTTTCCATTATAAAGAAGGAGAACAGCGGTGGAGTACGGGGAAGAGAGAGAAATGCCCGTGTCTTTGTTGCAGATGCCGGGTATGGGTTTGGGTCTGGGATTGGGTTTGAGGTGGGGATGGGGATCGCGCCCACATAACATTAACAACAATTGCGATATAACTGCCACTTTAAAGAAGAAGAAGCTACTGGTTGTCGCTTCTTCGGATGATGGAATTGGAGAAAAGAAGACAAAAAGAGATGATAACGGCGGCTCTTTGGTTCTCTCCGGAACCACAGCGAGAGGACGAAGATTGCTCAAAGTTCGTGAAGATAAAAGGAAACGCGAATACGATCGCCTTCACAACTATCCTGCATGGGCCAAGTAATTAAGTCTCTCCCTCTCCCTCTCCCTCTCCCTCTCCCTCTCCCTCTCAATTAAATTATTATATTACTGATCCATCGCTGGCTACAACATTGCAGAGTTCTTGAAGATGCTTGCAAAAGTGACGAGGAACTCCGTGCCCTTCTTGGTGACAGCATAGGCAACCCGGAACTGATGAGGCAAAGAGTGGAAGACAGAGTGAGGAAGAAAGGCCGCAGTAACTTCCACAAGTCTAAAACGGGTTCTGTAGTTTCCTTCAAAGTCAGCTTCCGAGACTTCAACCCTATTGATTCCTACATTTGGTTTGAGTTTTACGGCTCTCCTTCTGATCAGGATGTTGATATTATTGGCACTGTCAGTACTTATTGCTAACCTTCTAATTCTAATCTATAATTTATTTACGTTTAATGAAATATGATCAATTTACTTGCGTCCTTGCAGGTCATTCAATCTTGGTATCTAATGGGACGTTTGGGTGCTTTCAATTCTTCCAATTTGCAGGTATACTATTTGCTGCTCAACGATTAATACATCTTCCATGGATCTGTTTTTGTTTCATCTCATCTCATCTCATGTGTGTCCTTGTTATCAAACTTTGTGTTTCTCTTATAGTAATATAACCTTGTCCTTCCTGTTATCTTGTCTTGGCATCTACTTGTTGCTTTTACATGTTTTTAACTCTGCTTGAACTGCTATATCCTTAAGTTATGTCATTTTACTTATGCTTAATGAGCACATTGCAAGATTTTTCACCTATCGATTATTGATTAATGGTTGCAGAACTGTGATTGGATTAACTGTTGTTTTGAGATGCAATTTCTACTTCCCTACTCCCACTTTATCAGATGGATGCAATTAGATAAATGGATAGATTTATTCTCTGGTTTCTTTCTCAGCCTTAAATGAAATTCAAATATGTTACTATCCACATTGTTGGCAGTTGGCAAATTCATCAATGGAGTATGATCCGCTCTATGATGCAGATAAGGGCTTCAAAGTGATGCCATCATCATTTCATGATATCAGTGATGTTGAGTTTCAGGATAACTGGGGCCGTGTTTGGTACGACTTCTTTGCCTTTTTCTGACAGCGATCATACCATATTTCTTACATAACTGTTACATGTAGAAGATATCTGAAATCTCAAATGCGTTGTAACAGGGTAGATCTTGGTACGTCAGATTTTTTTGCCATCGACGTGCTCCTCAACTGCTTAACTGTATTGAGTTCAGAGTAAGACCGAACATGATGTCTAGTTTACTCGAAATCACCTTGTTCACCAATTCAAACTTCTAACTGGCTTGCTCCTTTTTGTCTTTCCTTTATGGCAGATATTTAGGTATTCAACAAGTAGTTTTTGGGGGTCGCCGAATAGGCGATTGGGAAGAAGGGATGACAAACCCAGAATATGGATACAAGTACTTCAAAGTCTAAAAGCAAACCTTGTTCAAGTCTTTCCCTTGCACACACAGTTTTCTTTCTCTTACTGGAAAGTCATCATCTAGCATGGCATGAGAGATTATAAGATGAATATAAAGTATGATGGTGGAATTCAAGTTCAAGTTGCAGTTGAAAGATCTCTTAGAAACTGTGGACGAATTTTCTTTTTCTAGATAGTGATTTCAGCTTGTCGGTGCCGTCACCATTTCCATGCTCCAAGACCTCAGCACCTTTAGAAGATCTTTCCAGTTTCCATGGGGAACTGGTAAGGGAACCTTTGATAGCCCGAAAAATGTGATGGGATGGATCTCTTTGACATTTTAGTTTCACTTGGTGCTGCGCATAGAGAGACATGAAAGCACATGTTTCAAATTGAATTGTGAATTATGTCTCGTTGTTTTTTAAAATAGTTTAAATGAGAAGAATGACCAACTTCCATCCTGCAAGGTAGAAAATTATATGATTAAACATGCTGACTATTCAAGTAACTTGGCATTAGAAAATTATATGATTAAACATGCTAACTATTCAAGTAACTTAGCATTATGGGTATTTGGGACTTCTTCCTATTTAGATATGTTAGCGTTGTGTTTTTTATTATTATTATTGTGATAAAATATTGTTCCTGTAAGTTCCTTAAAACCCAACATGTACATATTTTCTCATTTTACCTTCTAAAGTGAATTTACTGCGTGGTTTGAAAGCATTTGTCAGAGAGGAGCGTTTTGCCCTTTTTCCCCCTCGCTTTTAGCCAGTTTGCTATAAAGCAAAATCTTAAATAGCTTAGGAATACACCTTTATAATTAATTAATTAATTTTAATAATTTTATTCATTTTCTTTAAGATGTTTGATAGCATGTCCTTGATGTTTGGAAGTTAAGCTAACTTGTTACTAATACCTGCAAAAGATTTTTTTTGAAGGAGATAGAGACTCAAGGTAACTTGTGACTAGTACCTGCCAAAGATTTTTTTTTGATGGAGGTAGAAACTCTCTAATGCTTAAATAAATATTTTTTTAAAAGAAAAAAACAACTCTTTCTAAAATGCAAGAATATTTTAGAGAGAGTTGTTTTGAATATATATGTGTGTGGGTGCACGCAGTAAAGAATGAAAATTATGAACCTTTGATTTTAAGGTTTCATGATGTATTTATAGCCCACGAGTCTTTTTTTTTTGTGAAGAGAAAGACTTGAAGTGTAATTTTACCCTGATAACATATAATGAGGTATAAATATCATTTACATTCATATTAATGTTTGATAGAAATATAACGGATCCATGGAGGAATTTTATACACCTAAAATGTGTAAGGAGACTAGGGTCTAAGACGTTAGATATAATTGAGCCCGTGAAAACTGAGCTTTCTCCTAGGCTAGATTCAAGAGAGAAAGATCATCTTTTTGGGCATGCCCAAGGTAGGATTGTCATCCTCTTGGGCGTGCCAACGAAGGATAATTGTTGCCTTATATTTGTTGAACTACTAAGTCCAAGTGTCTTGGGTCTGGCATGTTTGCCAGACTCACGTTACCTTGAATTTGGTAGATGACCAAGTCCAAATACCTTGGGTTTAGCATGTTCGCTAGACCCACATTACCTTATTCTCTTGGGCGTGCCATGCGATGATGATCATTCTCTTGGGCGTGCCAAGAGAGGATGTAGTTATTTTTTTAGGCGTGCTAAGTCAGGATGGTCATTCCCTTGGGTGTGCTAAGGGAGGATGATTACTACCTTTGACTTGACTAACTGCCAAGTTCAAGTGTCTTGGATCTGACATGTTTGCTAGATCTATATTACCTTGAACTTGGTAGATGGCTAAATTCAAGTATTTTGGGTCTCGCATGTTTGTCATATCCACATTATCTTGAACTTGGTTGATTGTCAAGTCTAAGTACCTTCGGTCTGGCAATCAAACTCATGTTATCTTGAACTTGGCTAAATGTCAAGTTCATACACTTTGGGTTTGACATTTTATCAGATCCACATTACCTTATTTATTTGGATGTGCCAAGAAAGAATTGTCATTCTTTTGGACATGCCTAAGGGAGGATGCACATTCCCTTAGGCATGCTTGGGGTTTGGCATATTGCCAAGTCCAATCGTGTCTGGGTCTGGCTAGCGTCAAACCCAATATTTCTAGGGCTTGACACACTGCCAAACCTAGTCACTTCCAGGCCTGGCTAGAGCCCACGTCTTCTTTGGGCACGCCTAAGGGAATTACCACATCCTCCCCTGGGCACGCCGAAGGGGATAACCATCCTCTCTTGGATCTAGCCCGGGGGAAGAGCTTAGTCTTCATGAGCTCGACTATATCCGATGTCTTGGATCCTAATCTCCCTATACTTTTTAGATGTATAAAATTTCTCTAGGGATCTTTTATAGGTACTAGTCATAAGCTACCTTAGCCAACTAAACACTAGGTATATACTATCAAACATCTTGGCCAAAAAGAAATGAATGAGATTACCAGGACAAATTGATTAACCGATTATTCAACCTGGAAACCCTATTCTTAAATTACTTGGATTTTTTGAAACTTTATCACAAAGAAAGGATTCTTATTCCAGTAGTTAACTTTATACGAGGTATAAAGGAGGTTCCACTTCTGCTAACAAGATGAAATGTTATATGATACGAGATGGATTGAGGGGTGAGTTGAGAGTTGATATGTGTGTATATGTATCGATTTAAAGCACAAACAAGTCGCAGTCAACTATCTTAGGTCGTCGTGGACCCTGCTATCTATTCAACCCTCGATGCATCATGTGATGTGTATGTGAAGCGAGTTGGAATCATAGAGGACCTGAGGATCTTGTGGAAGTGCCTGACTGATACTTTAAGAATGTGTTTTTGTAGTTGAATTTATTTTTTAAAATGTTTTTTTACTTTACAAAATATCAAATTGATCTTTTATTAAATATTTATTGATATTTATCTATGATTTTGATGTGTTGTGCAAAAAAAACAAACAAATTTAAATAAAACATTATTTTTATAAATTTTCAATTCAAAAACACTTTTGTAAAGTAGCTTGCAACATATTACTTAACACACATTTCATACTCTTTGACCATGTGCTTGATTTTGATTATAAATTATTAGTATCATGCCTAAGTTGTTATGGATACTTTTTAATATATATTTTTATTTAATTATATGACAGTTAAAATATAAATTATAATGCTTAAAATATATTTTAATTTTTAGTTTTTTTTATTCTCATTCATGTGATTTTTTTTACAATGACATTTTTTTATTAGCAACACAGTTTATTGAATAAAAGCTAATAATGATTAAAGAATTTTTCCTAAAATTACATGACTTGAATTAAAGAGGAAAAAATATATCATTTAAATAAAAAAATCACCTTTTGTATTCACATGTTTTGTTTACTTTACAAAAATATATATATTTTAAGAAAAATAAATAAAAATTTATTATGATGATTAAAATAATTTTTAATAAAAAGATCATGAAAGTATTATTTTCAGGCACTTGTATCAACATATATAAGAACACAGAATTTGGAAGAATTATATAAATATTTACAATAAAAAATAATAAAATATATATTCTATTATTATTAAATATTAATTAACAACTTTTTTTAAAAAATGGGCAAGCATGAAGTCCATTCTAATTTTCTTAATAAATAAAATAACGTGCTATTTATCTGAGCAAGCAATATGTCATCTCTCGTACAAGTTTTGACTATATTTAATTGACTACCTTTAATAGCTATAAAATCAACATCTGAGTTTTTAAACATTTAAACTCAATTCTAAACTTATTTTTTATAATAAAAAAACTTTAAAATATTTCATGAATCCAAACTTTCATATTTTTTTTATTCAAAAACATGAAAAATAAATCAAATTAAAAGAGCTTTATATTCTCCAATCTACTTTTTAATAACATATCTAAAGAATAAAAATATCTTTATTGAACTTCTCTTCAAAACAAATATATTGACACCAACTTAATTTGTTTTTGTAATTAAAAGGTAGCTGAAGAGATCATTCTCTTTTGTCTATCTTTTTTGATAATTGCTCTACTTTTATCAGAGGCGATGAAAATAAAGATTGAAAATTGAAATAAATAGACTTAAAACTACAATGAGCAAATAAAAAAACTGAAAACATTAGAGGCAAAACTGTAAAACACGTTGTTGTAGTATTCTTTATAATTATAATATAATCATAATTATAATATACATGGGCCTATTGACTTTTAAAAGAAAAATGAAAAAAAAGTGAGAAAGGTACGAGAAGGTTAAGTGGAGGCGGGGCATGCTCTGGGCCTTTTAATTTTGATTTGAATTCAGGCAAGGAGGGAGACCTGAATAGTAAAGTTGGAGGTGGACCCTGGCCCACCACCGGTTGAGCTCGGCGAGGCCTTGTAGCCAGGTGGGTTTACTTGTTTATTTTTTTTGGGTCCCAGCTCCTTTGAGACGACGGGTAATTTTCACACACCTTTTTTTTTTTCTCTCCTTGTAGTTTGATATTTCGTCATATGGTCTATTTCCCACCCTTTGAGATTAATTTGAATTAGCACGCTTAGAAAGTAATTCACTCCACTTCTAGTCTTTAGCATTTGTTAAAAAAATATCAGAGTATTTTATTTATTTATTATCTTGCACAGAGAGAGCGAGAGAGGTACACATCTCTCCTGTGAATGTGAAAGCGCCTCTTCTCCTTTCTCTGTTTCTTGCCTCTGGTTGCTACTCTAGGCTGAGTCCCACCCTCTCCTGTTACATTCCATCTCTGTGCGTGGCTTGTGTTTATCATTCTTCCCCAGCAACTGCTAAATCTGCAGCATCAGCATTACCATTTCTCGCATAAACAAACACTATTCCTTAATTAGTCTCTTTCTTAATTAATTTCATTTCATTACCGGTGTTAGTCTTCTACTTAACTACCCCTGCTACTAGCGTGTGGTGGACATTCTGTAACTTTCTCCTCCGCCATAACTCAGTACTCAGTTGATTAGTACGTGATTTTTAATTTTAAGTGCGGAGAAAGAAGCATAGACAGACAGGCAGACAAAAAAAAAAGGAGGTGAGGCGAGGCGGTGCGGTAGCTTTCAACTACTCCAACACAATGTATGTGCTTTCCTCTCCGTCGATCCGACCACTGCTTTGATTTTTTAGCTAACGTACGTATGGCATATGCTTGCAATCTTTTATTATTTTATTTATTGTTTGTATTTTCCTAAACGAGATCTGTTTTTTTTCCCCTTTCTGTTAGGCTGAAGACGATGATGATGATTTAAACAACTTGCTGAACGTGTAAAGAGAAACAAGTGCTGCGGCATTTGCTCGATTATTAGGGTTTTCTATTCACCCTTCCATTTTTATCTTCTCAATTCTCAATGCAATGACTACTAAACGCGCCTACAAACTCCGTATCCTCCTCAATTTTGTTTTTGTTTTTGTTTTTACGGCTTCATCTGCTCATTACAGTGCTCACGCTACTTTTTTTTTTCTTTGCTTGATCTGCATTTTGCCTTATTCATTTCAGATCTGTCTTTTAAAAAATAAAATAAATAAATATATAAACTCTGTTGAATAAACTGTTGCTTAACTGATAATAGTAGTGATTGCTGCTGCTGTTGTTGGCCTTGACCACAATTTCTTTTAAAATTGCTTGAAAAGAGGAATTTGTGGCTCATTCTTCGAGTGTCAATTGCCTCAAGATTGGCAGGAAATCATCCAGGGTTCTTGTGACTGGAGGAGAAGATCACAAGGTTAATCTCTGGGCTATTGGTAAGCCCAATGCTATACTGGTCAGTTCTCGATTCTGTTCGTGATTTTTTTTTGTACCATTTTCTTTCTGGTCTGGTGTCTGATGATTTTCATTCCGTCTAATCCAATAATTTCATGCAGAGTTTGTCCGGACATACAAGCGGGATTGATTCAGTAAGCTTTGATTCTTCAGAAGTCCTAGTAGCTGCTGGAGCTGCAAGCGGTACGGTCAAGCTTTGGGATTTAGAGGAGGCAAAAAGTATGCTTGTGATGTGTCCTCTAAACTCTTACTATACTAGAATTTACTTGTATATTCCTATTGTTTCTTACTAATTATCTTTTCTGTCTGTTAAATTCATCACTTGCCATGTGTTCTGTCTGTAGTTGTTCGCACACTCACTGGTCACAGATCCAATTGCATATCTGTTGACTTTCACCCTTTTGGAGAGTTCTTTGCATCTGGTTCCCTGGACACAAATCTTAAGATATGGGATATTAGAAAGAAGGGCTGTATTCACACATACAAGGGCCACACTCGAGGGGTCAATGCAATCAGATTTACCCCAGATGGTCGCTGGGTTGTATCCGGTGGAGAGGACAATACTGTAAAGGTTATAACTGTTTTCTTTCTCTTGGTGTACATCATGTCTACACCCAGCCACTCACACACATCATGCCAGAAAATACTAAAGGTCCCGTGTCCAGTCCGCATCACAAGGACCTCACATTGACAGCCCTTAAATTTCACACATTGTTTTATGCACTTCTGCTGCCCAGTTTCTTTTCTTTATGTCTTCATATTCAGTGAATAGATGCGTATCAACCTGGTGACTTGAATTTAAGAGAGTTGAGTCAGCCAAATATATTTTGGCCCTGCACACTGTGCCTGGTGCCAAGGGTCTGAGACTGATACCTGGTGACTTGAATTTAAGAGAGTTGAGTCAGCCAAATATATTTTGGCCCTGCACACTGTGCCTGGTGCCAAGGGTCTGAGACCAGGTTCGGACCCAATTCTCTCTCAAGTCAATGCAACTAATGAATGCATTAGGGTCATATTTAGTGTGTCTACCACTTGTAAGTTCCGTTTACTTGAGATAACCGCACATACAGGTTTCTTTTGTTTGATTCTTTTTTTAACTAACTCTGCAATGTGCACGATTTCAACAGCTGTGGGATTTGACTGCTGGAAAGCTATTGCACGATTTCAAGTGCCATGAGGGTCAGATTCAGTGCATAGATTTTCATCCCCACGAGTTTCTTCTTGCAACAGGTCAGTTTTATGATTCCATGAAAAGCTACCTGTCTACTGTAATGTTATTTTATTTTTAATCCACGGTTCAACACATGCTGTCTTCTTCATTGCATGTTTTTCCAAGGTGTTGATTTTGATAGATCTTGGTAATTCTTCCTGCGACAGCATGCATTTTGACACTTACCTTAACATTTTGCTTCTAACAAGTCAAAGAATTTTTTAGTCTTGAATTGATGATTCTATCTTTTATTCCATATCCAATAAGGAATGATTAAACAAAATAGTAAGAAAAACATAAAGTTAAACCTTTTCTGTATCTTCAACTTTAGCATTACCACCAGCAGTATTCATTAATTCTGTGTCAATCCGAAACTGAAATTTTCCAAGAAATGAATTAGGTGTATGCATAGGTAAGTGCACCTATTTTTATATAAAATTACAGGCGCGTGATTATGTTTGTTGGAACCCCATTACTAGGAATCTGTATCTGTGAATAGAAAGTTGCATTTTCCTGGAAAATTCACATCTTTGTGTACCTTAATTTGTTGCCTTTTTGTAGGTTCTGCTGACAGGACAGTAAAATTTTGGGACCTTGAAACCTTTGAGCTAATAGGTTCTGCTGGGCCAGAGGTAATTTTATGCCTTAAGAAATACCTTTTATCGTCAACTTGGGAACATAAATCTTTTCTAGTGCTTTTTCTTATGAGAGAATGCTTTTTGTGGAACCTGTCTCCCTTTAGACAACTGGAGTGCGTTGTTTGACCTTTAATTCTGATGGGAGGACTCTACTCTGTGGATTGCATGAAAGTTTAAAAGTAAGCTCTCTCTCTCAGTATATATATATAGAGGTAGTTCTTCAGGTCTACTGGTTTTACTAAATTTGCAACCAACTTTTTAGGTTTTCTCCTGGGAACCAATAGGATGCCCTGATTCTGTGGATGTGGGATGGTCCAAGTTGTCCGATCTCAATGTTCATGAAGGAAAGCTTCTTGGCTGCTCATACAATCAGAGTTGTGTGGGAGTGTGGGTTGTAGATTTAGTAAAGGAAACAAAATCTCTTGAAAGGTTGTCAGATTTTCAAAATTCAGATCACGGGAAGGAGTTTTCTAAAGAATCAAAGGTTTTGCCGAGTAAGCTGTTTTTTGAATCTTTCAATTCTTGGTTCAGTGTTGGTTTTGGCTATTGTATTTTTCTCTTTACTTTATTCTTTTAAAAAATTGATTTAAAATCATTCCTTAAGCTGGATTGTGACATATGTTCTTCATTCCTGGTTCAACATTCTAATTGAAGCGACGGGAAGTGCACCTGGTACTCCTCAAAGAGCGAGCTTAAACACTGGGTTGAAGGCAACCATTACTGGTTCAATAACAGTTCCTAGCACAGCAGCCCCAAAGAGGAGTTCTATGAAGGTCCATTCAGCTGTTAATGTTCCAGTCTTGAACAAGGCAGACGTAATTCCTGTAATTGTCCCCAGAACCAACTCAAGATCAGAGCAAGTTGCTGGCTCCAGAAAAGAAATTGATATTGCCGCAAGGACAATGCCATTTTCTTTGCATTTGAAGACAACTGATTTCCGGAAATTTTCAAATAGCAGAGAAGACATGGACCAGCCAACTACCTCTATCCAATCTGCTGAGACCACAGGTTGCAAGGCAACAGAACTGATCAGTGTCACTGATAGGAATATTTCTCCTGCAGTTAAAGGTTCGATTCATGGACTAACAACTGCTGAACAATCTTTTGGATCTGGAAACTATAAATCAGATTCAACATTAGAGCCACCCACTAGTTATCAGAAAGAAAACTGTAAGTGTTACTAATTAAGAAAAAATTATTTGCCGCTGATTGTCAGTGTCTGTGTATATATGTATGATGCTGTTGTTTTGTGGCTGCTTCATAGTTGCCATTCCGTCATTTAGCTTGTTATCTGTATAGAAATAACTTTTAATAATCAGATAGATCGGAACTCAAGATTTTTCTTGTAAAATTTGAAGTAAGATTGTTGCATTTCAATTCTTAAACCTTTCTTTCATATATTTGATCATTATAAATGCACTATATGTTTTTAGTCTTTTAGTCCAACAATATGAACTAGCCTTTCCTTTATATAACACAGATATGATGACATTTTAATCAGAGGATTGAAGGGGATGGTTGATTGCTTCTTTAGATGTCATAGGGTTTCAAAAGACAAAAATTAAGGTTTCAAGGTAGGATCCTTGTGTAGATAAGGAATCCGGTCTGATTTGAGCTCCTAAAGTTGCTGATGGCTGTCTTTACTCAGCTGTTTACCTGTCACACATGTTTCACAATTTGATAGGCTGTTGCATTGAGAATTTAGGGTTTCTGCATTCTTTGGGAATGCTTTCGAAACCTTCCTTTTGGCTTAGAAATCTATCAAATCAAAGTGTACTTATATGGTGAATAGTTGGTTTACAATGGACTTGGAATTGGCTCCCATTATGAACTTGATGGGTGAGGGTATTAAAAAGTACTTAAGCCTTCTGGTTTGCTTTCTGTAGGATGGCAGCGACACATTTATTTATAGCTTTAAGTGACTTGCTTTACCATGGACTGATTTATAAACAACTGCAACTATAAGGTTTACAGATAATATTTTGATAAGGTACAGTTGAAAATGCTATAGAAGAGGCTTCATTTTGATAGTATCTAGGTTGCTAGAACTGAGAAACTTGTTCCATGAATTTCTAGGTGCAATTGGTGTGTAGTGAGCAAATAATGCTTTGCTGGTACTCCACTGAGGTTTTCTGCCGTTGCTTAATTTAGCTTATTTTCCAAGAGATTAAATATGCTTAGATCTATACCTTATATTTCAGATCTATATTCAAGTTACTATGATCAATCATTTTTATTTAAGATGCTTAGAATGACAATGAATCTGACTTTTTATTAAGATGCTTGGAATGACAATGCCGGGAATGCCTTAGTTTTATGAAAAAGGCACCAAGGTTGGTTTAGCTGATCAAAACAGCTCTTGCAACTTTTATATGGCAGCCTAAGCTAGTTAAAATTCATCACCTTTCTCAAAATGGCTGATAATCATGCTGATACATTGCCCTTAGTGATTATGTCAACACTGATATCTGATTCAAGAAGAAACATGGCTTATATAGCTTGAAACAACATTAATAAGAATCCAGTAAGCATCCACCTTTTTGGCTGGTGGAAGGGTGGTTTCATGAAATGGATAGGGATGATGCTGAAAATGAAGAGTGAAATATGGATGTTCGTGCAGTGTTGGTGGAAGAAATCATAGGGCTGTTTACCCATTCAATAGATCATGATTCCCATCGTATTCTCTATGTTTCATTGACTCCATGAGTTGGACTTTGATTTGCTTGGTACATTTGTGGCTTTGGATTGGCATACTTTTCACACTTTTGTCAGTTGAAATGGAATGCGCGGCTCCAATGTTGAAAATATTAATGTTTCTTCCAGGTGAGACTCGAGGACATAAAATAAACAGAGATGCACCCTCCATTGAAAGCCAGAAAGGAGGTATTGCTGTTCCTGATTGCAATATGAGGGTTGTCAATAATGCAAATATGCCTAATCTATTTCACATTAAATATGTAGGAAGAATGCGTTCACTTATGATAAACTGGGAGAAAAGGGGAAGCTCTCCTAGCTATGAGGGACCTACTTCTGGCATTTCTGCTGGGACATCATCTGTGGTGAATGTGCTCCCTCTTAATATGGTAGGATTTGATTTCAACTTTTGTACTTGTTCCATTCTCTTTCATAACTTTCTGATCACCTGAAGACATGCGCTACTATTTTGGGTTTCAGGACTGTATTCCATGTTTTCAAAGTGTTATGCAGAACATATCATGTCCAAAAAACATAAAAACGAAAAGGACCTGTTAATTGATTATGTTTGATTCTAGGTCTTTATCTTCCGTACAAAAATGATCTATCATTTTATCTTTGCTTGTATGAATGAAACAATTATTAATTGAAAATTTTCACATCCCTCACCTTGTTCTGTTATGGATGATATCAAATATGTGCTGTTTACTATTCATAATTATTTTTTTCATCAGTACTGCGATCAGAACATCAATTTTACATTTTATGGTGCCAATTCTGATATCTCTATGCACTCAATTTCCTCAAAAAGATGACATTTTAGTTCAGTGGCACTGCCTATGATCTAACTAGAAATGTTTCTGGTTGGAAAATGGAGGATAAACTGTTCACGTGGAGGGATACAAATTTATTTCAGTTGAGGATACACCTAGTTTACAAACTTTGTAGAGGATACACCTAGTTTACACCTATGCTTCTCACATGGCATAGAAGAAAGTTTGTACACACACGGGGTGTAATTTCTACTCCAGCTCATGTTTTCCAATATATTTTTTATGTGCTTGTTTAAGTCTTCTCATTTCATTCGCTTTAAAGATGCTGGTTTATACACCTTTTTCATCTGTTAATAAGTTGAAGTTTAAACAGAGAGGACGTGCCCCATCCATCGAAAAGGAAATGGTTTCTGCTAGTGACGAGGATGTTATTGCAGACTTAATGGAACAGCATGATCAATTTGTCAGCTCTATGCAGTCTCGTTCTGCCAAGTTACAGGTGACTTAGCTGGATAAGTGAGTGTGTACGTGTGTGAGAAGTGTAGACATAAACGTAATATTTTGCCCATTCAAGGGCAGGGGAGAGCTGGTGACAGAAAACATCGGCGTCTTTGTTTTGGCATTTCTTGACATGATTCCACATGAGAGATGGAGATAAATTCATTACCAATAAAGTTACTATGCATGTTTATGAATGCAAGTACCTCAAATTGCAACTGTAATTTGTTTCTGTCCCTAACTGATAAATTGCCTTTTAGCATCTCCATAATTTTTTTTTTTATTCTTATCATAATGATGGATTCAATCAGAGCACCCTCCCAAATTGCTGGTTATAAGCTCCTATCTGTACTTGCTTTATCCCTTCCAACTGCAAGTTAGTTGTCACAATCTAGTTATGACTTTCTTATTGATATGGTAGAAACAAACTGATGCAATGGTGTAACCTGTTTTCTGCAAGAAATACACAGCATTGACCCTACAGATTCTTTGGTTTTGGGGCCATCTCTTATCTTTTGTAACATATGAGAACTTAGAAACTGCATGCTACATTTATTCTCCATTTAGCCATCATGTGCCCCCCTTTTATTTTCTCCCTTTTGTACTTCTGTTAATATGTTTGCATCCAGCTAGCTGCCATTGAAAGGTTGGTGAAACTTTTCTATGCTTTCCTGTAGGTTGTCCATAGATATTGGGAGAGAAATGATGTAAAGGGGGCCATTGGTGCAATGGAGAAGATGGCTGACCACGCCGTAAGTTCCCTTTTCCCTCCTCTTTTCTCACTGTATTTAATAAGCATATTTGGATACTACAGTTCTTTTAACATTCATTCTTAACCTTTAGTTTCTTTCCATATGCTGTAACTCGCAGGTCCTTGCTGATGTAATCAGTATTGTGGCAGATAAAATTGACACTGTCACATTGGATATATGCACATGTCTCCTGCCTCTTCTTACTAACCTGCTTGAAAGTGACATGGATAGGTAGGTTGTGCTTTGTAATACTTGTCAGTTAATCAACTTACAGCTGTTGGTCTATGTGTTTTCCATCATAAGAAAATGTAGTTTCCAGTGGGCAGCACCAAGTGTTGGTTATTTTCAAAAGAAAGTGCCAATAGCGAGGATTCATTGCTAAACTATCTTGTATTTAGGCACTCGAGCATTTCACTGGACATGCTGCTGAAGCTGGTGAGGACATTTGGTTCAATGATCTATTCGACTCTATCAGCATCAACATCTGTTGGTGTGGATATTGAAGCAGAGCAAAGGTGTGCACCTTTTGTAATGTTTGCAATTGTTTTTTCTATGAACACAACAAAAGTTGCTTTGAGACGCTGCTTATGTGGTTCACAGGTTGGAACGTTGCAATATCTGCTTTCTAGAGCTTGAGAAAGTCAAGCGTTGCCTGCTTACCCTTACAAGGTAGCTTCAATTTTCTTAGCGGGCTTGACAACTGCTGCTTTGATATCCCAATGTATTGTGTCTGGATTCTTTTATTCTACTCTCTGTTTTGTTCAATAGGAAAGGTGGTTCAGTTGCGAAGTACGCCCAGGAGCTAAATCTAGCTCTTCAAGAAGTATCATGACCTAACACCGTTTCTTCTGAGGGGCGACTGTGAAAGTTGTTTTTAGCCTACATGGATTGGATTATGATTTCTTTATGGGAGGAGCAGAGTGTGCTTTTGTAGGAGTTAAAACTGCTTGCCATACATCGGCTAATATAGTTCCAAGTTTTCTGCCTTGGTTGGCCCCAGAGCTCCATGTACCGCTGATTCTATCTTATTTACTACTGAAACTTGAAAGCTAACATAGGTGTATCTCCATCTGCCATCGGTTGCTGCAGTCCTGACAATCTTTCAATTTGGGAAAGGATTTACCCACTCAACATGTAGGAAACAGATTGTAACCTTGGCACTGTATCAATTCATTCTTTTTTGAATACCTATCGAAAGAGGAAATAGAGCAAACTGGTTTTAAGTGTGTACGAATATGTTGCGGCTACTCGTCGCCTCCGTTACCACCGCTTTTGTTCTCTTTTTTCTTTTCAAACTGAACAGCTTGTTCTGTTTCGGCCTTTTGTGCACGCGGCTGTTTTGGACTTTATCTACAGCTGGCCTAGCCAGTTGCACGAGTAAAGGCCCTGCCAGGGGCCTAGAAGCTCCCATATGGGTGCTGGACCAACATGCCCTGTTACGAAAGCCTAACTTCAGAGGCCTGTTGGACCCAAGCCAGCCAGAACAAAACCAGCAATTAAACAGCGTAAGCTTCAAAGAAGCACGCAGCAAGATCAGTAACCGATGCATGCAAATTAAATTAAATTAAATTAGAATTAGAATTATTAAGAAAAAAAAACTAAAAGAGGTCAGATATGTACTGTGTATTATGAGGTATTTTACCGTGGACTTTAACAGTGTACTAATGATTTTTCCCTTGCTATGGAAAGCTTGATTGTTTTGGAAGGTTATTTTTTTTTTCTTTTTTTTTTACTACCTTTTTTACGTTCCTACCGCGTATTTTATTCCTCTCTTTTTTCTTTTGACTTATTGCACCAGAAACACAGCTTTCACTCCAGACCTCAGAGGGCCTGGATTTGGTCAGGAAAAACAAAAATAACCTAGAACCCTTGATTAGCTTTTGTGGCAAAATAACCAAGAGAGGTTGAGTTGGAGAAGGACCAAAAGCACAGCTTTCACTCCAAGGGCTTCAATCTAGTCAAGAAAAAAAAACCCTGAACCCTTTATTAGCTTTTATAGCAAAATAATAGAGATAGAGGGCTTGAATCTCTCTTCCTCTTCTACTTCAACCAGGTGCTATGAGTAAAAAAAAAATTATTTTTCACTATGCATCTTCATCTCCTTCGACCAGGTTCAACTAAAGAGGCTTGAATAAAAGATCAATAGCCAAGTTGTTTCTTCAGATTTCCATCTTGAAGTCGTTTGATTTTTTTTGCGTTGTTGATTTTAAGGTTTCACCAAGGGTTTCTTCCTTTTTAGGTTTTGAAAATTTACAGCTTTTTTTTTTCTGTCGTAATCATCATCATCATCATTATTATCTCATTGGTTGATTGATTTGGTTTGGTTCTGTTGTGATTTCGCGTCTTTCGTCCCATGTTGATCTATTTTGCTTGGGCCCTTGGGCTTGACAATCCATTTTGAGAGCTGGTCCAGTTTGGAAACACCTAATCTGTATAGAGAATTAGAGCTTGATTCATATGGTTCCCATGCAGAGATCTCCTGTGCGAGGGATGCAATATGAGTTTCATGCTGGTTTTTTTTTAAAAAATAAATTCTTGAATTTTCTTTGGATTTTTACAAGTCTGTTGTCTCTACGTTCTTCTAACTGTGTGGCTATTCTTAATAAAAAGAAATAAAAAATCAAAGGTATAAGAAGCATCATTGCTTAATTTGGTATTGGTATTGTAGTAACTTTTTGTTCGAATTTGAAAAGAGTTGTTTTAAAAAAAGTATTTTTAGCTGAGGTTTGTTTAGTATTTATATATATTTGGTTAAAACTATAGTTGAAATTAAGGTAAAAAAAAAACTAATTTAATGTATTTGGTTAAAAATACTTTTCAAATTGAGGTTGTAAAATAATATCAAAAAATATATATTAATATTGATGGTTTTTAATTTAAATATTGTAAATTTAACTACTGTCATTACATCATGAAATAAATAATATTTTATATAAAATATTTTCTATTGTTCCATTAAACTATCTATAATTACATCACGTATGAAATACATTCGATGAGGATATAATTTTCTTGGTTTCTTAAGGACGCAACAACATTAGATAAGATATCATCAGGAATAAAATTGAAATTGCGATCCCCGTCTAATTTATCATTAGTGTCATTAAATGATGTTAAACACTAATTTTTTAAATAAAACACAATTAAAAATAAAAAATAAAATTTTTTATTTTATTTTACTGGGTCGGATAGGTTGATAGTTATGTTTTAAAATATATTAAAATAATATTTTTTTTATTTTATAAAATTTATTTTGATATTAATATATAAAAATTTAATTTAATTTTTATTTTAAAAAATAACAATAATTTAACCATAATCAAACATGGTCATAATCATCATTTATAAAAAGAAAGCTAGTGATGGCTTGGCATTGGCATATAGAGAAAAGAATTTCTATGATAGTAAAGTATAATAAATTAGTTTATGCGGGTATAAATATTTTTCACCCCATGGATTTAATTTCTTAAGATAGGTAGAGCAGAGCTCAATTATTTAATTTTCAAATTAGAAATCAAATTTACTGAAACAAGCGTGAAGCATGTGAAAGCTGCTTCTTCTCATCTTGCATTGCAAACACAGGCCCATGAACAGTAAATGCTGTTTTTTTCTTTACCATACGTTTGGCTCTTGCCTTTTGCTTCAAAGGCAAACGCCTCGTCGTAAACAAACTGTCTTTCACCGGGATCAAAGCTACCCATGAACTAGGACCCAGGGACCGAGCATAAAGGTCATCTAGTACAAGTCACGATATAAAGTAACCAATCGAGATTAGCCTTCAAAACAATATAGCGGACGGATTGCATGCCCTCAATAAGTTCCTCGTCTTAAAAGTTAAAATGCCAGTAAAATGTAAGAAATTTCACATCACCACAAAAGTTGGAGTAATATTACTGGTAAACAGTAACAAACAGGCAACTGGCCTCTGAAACATGTCTAGTGCTTCGACACCAAATCCAAAACATATGAACAGCCTCCATAAGAATGCTAAGAGAATAAGTCCACAGCTCATTCCATTGAGAAAACTATGTTTTTGCGGATCTTCAATTCAAAGAAAAATGCAAAGCATGAAGATGAAAGAAATGGCAGGGCAGAGGTCTAAGAAAGATCCAAAAACCACAGTACAAATATTTAATTGATCTTCAGTTCAATCAGAGCCATACTAGTGATCGTTAATTCTGTCAGAGCTGTACAATAGCAAACAGCTTTTAATTGAAAATTGTCACAAGCTAGAAAAAGCAAATCATCAAATTTGATTACATGCAATAGAAGAATCAGAACAGCGTATGGCAAGTTTGATGTAACATAATTCTAATTGTCCAAGGAGCACTGAATAATAGATGCTCTGCATTGCATATGTATTATTGCATGGGTATAATATATGACTGCCTCCTTATTATACCAGATGAAGCAAAAACACACATCCTAGTCAGTGTTCCATGATTTCCTGGACTTTCCTTTCTACTCTGTGGTCCTAAAAAATTGGGAATACCCTTCACCATTTCCTATATTCTATCAATTCCCTGCTGTCATTTTCCAAAGATAACCAACCAACATTGAGCATTGAGATCCCACTAGATGGCGAGATACAATAAGGAGCAACCTCAAGATAAACTAACTAGAGGAACAAGACTAGGATCAAGTGCCCAAAGAGAAGTCAGAAACGAAGTGGATTAAACCCTAGCACATCTGCCAACATATTGAAATGCATCTCCAAAAATGAGCGCTTTGTCAGGAAGAGCAACCCTATGGGTCTGTGCAGGAAGGACTGGCTGGGGGAGGATGAATAGGGTAAAATGAAAGAATGGATGTTAACCCATCCATCTAATTGTTTGACTAACTATAGAGGGAAGGATAAAAGGCAATCCTTTGGAAAGAATAGAGGGATCCTTCCAAACCTTCCTTGGGTCCTAGCCCTTCTTTCCAAACAAAAGGAACACCCCATCCTCACTTCTCATCCCTCTCTCTTTATCCACCCCTCCCTCAATGCCCTCCAGCCAAACACACCCTATAAGTTGGGAGTATAAGAGCTCCACCATTTCAAGCGCTAGCTTAGAATTGATCCTACCTACAATCACAGAAGCCTGTATATATAGGCAAAATAGATCAGATGTAGCACTGCAGTTGCGAATTTTAAAGAAGAAACGCCCCCTCAAAATAGCAATTAGTAAACAAGCAAAGAAAGGAAATTCCAGATAATAAGATCGTTAAATTGAAAGAAAGAGGAATGATGATGACGATGACGATTGTGAAGTGATAACAAGTAAAACTGATTGGATTGAAGAAGAACATATGTATATACACACCATTCATATTATAACAACAACATACATATTTTATTATGAAAATAAAAGGAAGAGCAAAGAGAGGTATTTTCCTGCCTGCCTGCATTGGATGATGATTGATATGTAAGAAGGCAAGGAAATGAGGATAGGACAGTTCAATCAAGGAATTCCAACTCATCCTCTCTGAGATGAGCAAAGAACTTGACTCCTCCTGAATGGACAAACTGAATCTTGTAAGGAAGATTAGCTGAAACTCGCCTCCCCTTCCACAGGTTCACGTACTGCTTCACCTCACCTTCCAATCCACACAGATCCAATTCCTCCGCCACTCGAGGCACGTGGTAAACCTTCAACGGAACCTTCACCCTAACCTTCGCTCCAATCTTCTTCTTCGCTTCCTCTTCCTCATCTTCTGTCACCATGGTTGCGGAATTGTTGGACCGTAAAGCCACCGAGCATGAAACTAGTGTTTTTCTTCTTCCTCTGCTACAAGTACTACTTGCTGCTGCTGTAGAGGAAGATGAAGATGTAGATGCTACTGTGGCAGTGCAGGTAGGAGTAATAATTGAGTAGCAGCAGCAGTTACGCCTTGGATTTGGTGAAAATAAGGCATTGGATTTGGATTTGAATTTGGTGATATCTGTGCAAGGGAAAGCCGAACAGGCTACGGCGGCTCCCGACGATAACGCCCCACTCGTGCCCATCGCGCTCCGTCTAGTCTAAAAAATGGGTAATCTAGTTCCTTCTCTTGTTTCTATTCTATTTCAATTTTGGAGCACGACCACACATCCAGTCCAGTCGGATATTGTTTGATTTATATATTTTTCGTCCTCAATGCCTACCTATCTATCTATCTATGCCTAATTTCTATCTCCACTCTTTTACCTCTCGGATTTTTACTACTACTATTTCACATTTTTTTAATTACTGTTACTTATTACCTCTCTCTCTCTCTCTCTCTCTCTCTCTCTCTCTCTCTCTCTCTCTCTATCTGATAATACCCCAATTTATTATAATAATAACAAAAAGCGAATGGAGTAAGTAAGGGGTCTCTTCGATTCTTCACTACTCCTCCTTCCTCAGTTTCAAAACCTAAACTATTCTATTAATTCACCTAAAGCAGAGAGAGTTTGACATTTTCCTTTTTACTATTAATTTTGCTAATAAACACAGTGAGTAAACTCTTTTAATTATTCTCCAAACTCATTTTCTGAAGGGAAAAAGGTTAAAATAATAATAAATAAATAAATTGTTGGCCTGTAAAGATAGAAAATGATTCAAACGAAGAATCCACGAAAACGTGGCATGACATCAGTGGGCGCGGAGGGATTAAGAACCAGAGGTGGACTGCCCTCCTCCAATATTTTATGGATAGCAAGCAGCACGGACGTTGTCGTTATCTCCAAACTACGCTTTCATGTTTTGATATTATTTCTTATCATAACAGGCAGGCAGGGATCAACCCCACCACAATTCCCAAATGAATTGACTAGATAGGTGGGCCGTGATGCCTTATGGGCCGGGCTAATTTTTCTAACGAATTAATGTTCAGGAGATGATGAATCAAGTTGATTCGATGAGATATGAGATTAAAATGATACGTAGAAAAGAAATTTAAATTTTTTTTTTGTAAAGATTAAAGTGTAATAATCTAATATTAAATATTAAATGATAAAATTAAAAAAATAATTTTTTTTCAAAGTAATGTTGAAGAAAAAAATTGAGTCAACCCGAGTTAATTTAATTAAACCACCCATCACTCGTGATATATATTTTTTTAAAAAAAAAACTAGCATAAAAGACTGAAGTTAATAAAAAATGCTAAAAAATTTCAAATTAACTTCACTAATATGCACTTGAAATAACTCTATAAAAAAAAACAATCGAAAGGTTTAAGGATCAATAATTTAATGTCAAATAATGAAATTGAATAAAAAATTCATTTTCATAAAAAAATATAGAAAAATAATTTGAGTCAACTTGGATTAACTTGACTAAACTACTACTCGGAATATAAAATTGAGATAATCTCATAAAAAAATGAAGGAAACAACAAAGCTCAAGGCCTAATAACCCAATGTTTAATGATGAATTTGAACAAAAAAATTCAATTATTAATAAAAGACCTAAAAATACTTAACTTAAATTGGCTTCAAATTATATGATCAAGATTACTCTATAGAAAAGTAGACAAGCAAAAAATCACGAACTAAAGTTGAATGTTTTGATTGCTATCTGTTATGTTTTTAATTAAAAAATAATGAGATGCTAAATTGAAAAAATAAAATAAAATAAGAAAAGAATTAAAAAAAAATAGCAATCAAAATAATGGATCAAAATTAGATAAAAAATTAAATGAAATAAAATGTTTATGGAAAAAATAAAAAAAATCAATAAAATGATAAAAAAAATAGCAATCAAAAAAATGAGGATCAAGATTGGATAAAAAAAATAACGAGGGACAAAATTTAAAAAAAAAATCAAGAAAAGGATAAACACAAAAAATAAGCAATCAAAAGAATAAAGACTGAATTGGAAAAAAAAACTAGGGGTGGAATTGAAAAGAATAACTTCAAGAAACATTAAAAGCAAAACAAATAGCAATAAAAAAATAAAAAATAAAATTAATATAAATACAAATAAGAGAACATAATTGCATCTTTGTTGTGTGCACATGCCTCCACCAACACGAAGAGGAATACACACCGCTCCAAACACCGTCACATACGGTGGAGTTCTGTAACTATATAGTCTCACATGTGCTGTCTAAAGGGCTTGAGAGTCGTCAGGCATTGACGTGTTAGTTTTTTTTAATAATATTTGAATTTTTAAAATTAATAAATAGCCCCTAGACAAACAAAAAAAAAAAAACACAACAATAAAATGTTGTTGGTTAAAGTTTCTTTTTTTAATTTTAAGATCAATTATGTCACTTCATTGTTTTAAAAAATAAAAAATAAAAATACCCCTTTGTACAAGTCTAATGTTTTTTTTTCTTTTAATTGTATTAGCATAATTTAGCTGTGCAAGAAATATTGAAGAGATAAAAAAAAAACCACATGGTGAAAGTTATACATTTTTTTGAATTTAAAGACAACAAAATTAGTTTATTGTGCTAAAAATATATAAACCAATTTATCCTAAATTAATTTTGTAATGCTCAATAGATTCTCTAGAAAAGACATTTTCATCCTCAAGCTTTGTTAGTTTTTTTTTAGAAAAGCATAAATATTATTAAAATGTTTCAATGAACATCACAATGATTTACTAATTGCTTTTAGTTTTTTTTAATAAACCAAAAATAGACGATTTATTGCTTGATACTTGGGACGCACGAGCCTATCACAAACGTCGGGTCTAACAAAGTCAGCCCAGTTTCGATTCTATATACTATTGCTTTTTTGACTCTGTTTATTTTTTAAATAGTTCTTATAATTATAATTTTAAAAAAGATAAGTGTAAAAAAATAATGGTTAGGTGTGATTAGTTGAATTTAAATATGTATTTGGTAAAAATTATGGTTGGAATTTATGTATAACAAAAAATATATATAAAATGTTTGATAAAAGCATAAATGCGGTTGCTTTTTAAAGTGTTTTTTATTTGAAAATACATTAAAATAATATATTTTTTTTAAAAGTTATTTTTGATATCAATGCATTAAAATAATCTGAAAATACAAAAAATATATCAATTTGAAACAAAGAAAAAAATAAAAAAATTTTAATTTTTTTTAAAATTGTTTTTGAAACGTAAAAACAAAAACTTAGTTAAAAAAATATATAAATACTACTTCATGTATAAAACATAATTTAGTTTACTGTGTTTTTGTTCACATAAATATAAAAACCAAAGAAAAACAAACACATCTCCACAAACGTATAAAACACAGTTAAATAAGGTTACGACATCCCCAAAAACGGCTACGGATGGTGAACCAGGTCCTCGCACCAACTTCGCTTTAGAGTCTAAACACAAGTTCTCCTTATAGTTCTCAGAATTCCCAACATAAACTCGGAAAAAAAACAATTCAAAGCTGTGCCACTAATCCAATTACTTGGGGAAGATAATATTTAGAAATTTATCATAACAAATAATCAGTATGAGAATGATAAGTTTGAAATCCAAACATAAATAGTAAACTCTCAATTATTTAAACAACATGAGCAGTATTTAAAATTAAAAATATATAGAATTTAAAATTAAAAAAATACATGATTCTTACCTTGATTAAATTTTAGAAATGCAATGACTTCATGACTTCATCCACTTGGATTGCATTTCTAAGATACATATCTTTGTTTTTCCAAACTTTTTTAAAAAACAATTAGCGTTTCTAAGATATATATCTTTGTTTTTCCAAACTTTAAAGAAAAAAATTAGAGCCGGCTCGCCTGGATTACCCAAGGTCGTAAATCAATCCATCAACCAAGTTTTAACATGTTTTTTTATTTATTGATCTTTTTCCTAACCCGAACCAATCCAGTCACCAAGTCCACCTACTAGACTGGTCCAGATTTAATAGCAATTTTTTAAATTTGCCCCTTTTCGACCGCCCGAAAAAAAAAAACACCCTCCTATCCGGATGTGAACACGTAGAGGCACTGCGCACAGAAAGCAGTCTGACAAATGGGAGTGGAAAGAGAACCAAATGCTATACAATATCACAATGACATGAACAATTTCGGTTATAATCACAGAAGAAAGGGAATGATGTTTTCCAATACAAGAAGCACCTCATGCCAACAAAAGAAGAAAGGGGGCAGCGTATATGGGCAAACTAAAGGGACATAATAAAATAAACAAGCAGCAACTAATACACAACCGCACAAAAAATTTACAGGGATCTCAAATGATTCAATGGTGATGGGGCTTCAAATGAAAAAAAAAAAAAATTAAAAAAAGATGAAAAAAGGGCCACAATTTTTTCTTCTCTGGTTCCAGGATCTATGCATATATCTAAACCACAACTCGCAAAGAGAGTGAAGTCCCCTTTTCTTTCAAAGAAATGTAGGGCGAGGCCTCATGATTGTTACATGGGATGGTTTGGGGACCGGCCAATGAGTCTGCACTGCTCTGGCAGCAATGAAGATATTACCTGCCCATTAAGTTGAAAGAGCTCACCATCAATTCCACAACCATTGTGTGCGTGCTTCCCCGCTTTTATCTTCACAGATTTTACCTGCAGAAGTTTAAACTAGATGGTATCAAGACAACTTAATTCATTTATGATGACCCTTGCTGCCTACTAAAACATTCAGCACCCAATATGTTGCATTTCTTGTATATGCACATGAATGCTTGAAAACACCCGCTACCTCTCTGCATCTCTGAGCAGGATTACCTACATAGTCAGGTCAAATATTGGCAAGCAGCCTTTTGATAAAACTCACATGTCGGTTAAAAAAAAACCAAAATTCAGCCGAGCACAGCATGTATGATATAGTTCAAAAAATATTAATCAACTTGATGATTGGTGTTTCAGACACTGCTCTTAAAAGAACAACTTGAATAACAGATCCTATAAAAACTCCAAAATAACAACAATGTGAACAAACTGGCAGGGCAGTGTAACACACTGTTCTGATCTCAAATAAGAGCATTGGATGAACCCAGCAACAAAGAAAAGCAATGGACAAGCATAGCCACCATAAAAAAACAAGATTCAAACTAGAAATTTTTTCAGTCATCTAAAGTCCCTAGGAAATTCAATTAAGATGCCAAAATTCATACTAACATCATTGACAACCATAATGCAATTACCTAGACTCAATTTGCTGCTTCATTTTATGAATGCAAAAGAATCATTAGGGGTACCTGCTCATACCTTAATATATTCAACATATGGGAGAGAAAGATGTTGACCCATCTGCAATAGCAAGAAAAATCTCAGTAGCCTCAGTCGCCCACTACCATGAACTAAGAGCATATCCATGGTGTTGTCATCATGCTCTGCCCTCGGTGCTACCACCTGAGAACTCTGAACAGTTCTGCAAGCATGATTGCAAACCATGATACCAAGAAATTGTCCCTTTCTAAATTCCCATTTATCCTCAAACCTAGGAATGACTTCCTTTTTCATTCCTGCTTCTATATCATCTGATGGCCCTGGCAATTCAATAGGATTTTCAACATCCCAATTAGGTTCAGTATCCCACTTTGGCTCAGCATCCCAAATTGGACCAGGATCAGATAATGTTGAAGATATATCCTCTCTATCATTTGGTGCGGCATTTCCCCAGGAACATCGAGAAGGATCATGTGTAGCAGTCAATCCTGTCCATCCTTTATCGGCCCTCGACTTTGACCTAGTCCTTGGCCAGTTTGGAGTTGTTGACAGTGGTAATTGTGGATGAATAACTTCTGGCTCTGCCATAACATTTGTCCTCCCTGATGACAGGCGTTTTGCTTTTGGATCTAAGCCACGCACATACTCGGATGGTTCAGTGCTAGCACGAGTGCTACTGCAGGTTGTATCCAAGTCCCCTCCAGACATTCGACTTGGAGTCATTATTGAGTCGATACTTGATAAACTAGAGGCTCTGGGTATGCCATCTTTGTTAGATCTCCTCATCACATCAGTGTACAAGTCTGACATGTCAACTATGTCTCTCTCAGCTGACTGTTTTCCATCCCTGTCCTCTCTTGATGCAGGAAGATATTCCACTTCATAGCTGTACTTTGGCAAGCATAAGAACTTGAGAAATCCAGCAACAAAATATCGCAATGGACCAAAGCGTTTCTGATATTTCTCAGAAAGTTCCAACACTACACATGAAATAAGTACAAGTGAATGATAAAAATTTCTATCATGCATATTAAAATTCAAAAAGTATCTAAAGCATCATGTGTCCATTACAGAAACTTTTTGTCCACAGTCTGTAAAGGTCAAAATATTAAATAATACAACAACTGGCAAAAGAAACAAAGATCAGCCAATGGCTCATGCTACTCACTAAATTTAACAGATAACTGGAAAGTTGCAATCCAATCTAGCCTCTAAGTTATAGGATGGGATCACTTATCCTAGACCTTTTAAAATGTATCCTTTCTTTCCATAACAATTTCTTATCTCTTGGATAGACTCTCACAATAACAAATCAAAATGTTTACTACCTCTTGGATATTATTAGTCCAGAGCACGTACCAAATATGTCTCAAACATCAAAGCACCCAGTATTGTTATTACTACAAACATTAAAACAAAGCTCGTGGACATTTGAACAAAAATAGATGTAAAAGTGTTGTAACACCAGGACTAATAATATCTAATCTTATTTGCGAGTATAAAGCTCATAAGATTATTTGGTTGTGGCATCAGTAATGATATAAAAAGAACGAAAGGAAAAATACTTATAAACACCGCCAAGAATTTTTTAAAACCCAAAGGAGGTAGCATTTTGTAGATTTTATAAAGTAATCATGAATATATGATCTGTTGGATCAAATCTCAATGAACTGAATTCACAGTGAAAGACCTTTTAACAAATCTTGAGTACCAATTCCCTTTCACTTGTACATCAATTACTTCACATGGATATTTGTTTCCGTGGAACATTTATTTGTACCAAAAACAGTTATGCAAGGTTGATTGGTTTAAGGATCTTGAATTCAATTATATGGTTCCAAAGGCAATAAGAAGCTAAACCTATAAATTTTCAGTGGTTGTTAGACGATTAATTGCAACATTGTGAACTCACCATCACTGACAAAGCCATAATATGAGACTGTCATTCCAAAGTGTATAACACCAGACTGTATCCACTCGACAGCAAAAACATCTGTAGCAGTGAGACCCCCCTGAAACCAACAAAAAGTACGTCTATGGTGAGCTCACTAGGCATGCCATGAAGTAGAATTTTCACAAATATAGAAGTTCATAGGAAAGAACTTCATTAGACATCACAATTTCAGACTTAATGCACCCATGCAGACACTCACGTGCATGTGTGCGGAAAACAGCAGCCTTTCGGTCAATAAGTTTGAAGGTGATATCAGTACTAAAAAGCCAATACAATTTCTTAACTTGTTTTCTGAGGCGCAAGGTTTCACAAAAGAGCTTTTAAAGAGAAAGGTAGAGCTTGCTTCACTGACAAAACAAGCAATGATCTTGCAACGTGAAAACTCCAGTTTGACTATGATAATATCAATTCCACTAATCACAAGTTGCGGAGAAACAATGCATAGGCTTCTGGTTAAAATAATTGGATGAATTCACCATAGAATCAATTACAAAAGTCCAAACAACCTTCCAGTAGTAAATGCAAATTCTCAATAAATCATCTCAAGCACCATTGAGTCGAAAGGAATTTGACTTCCCCTCATTTTTCATATAGCACATCAGGAACTAATGTGGATCACATGCCATCTGAATCCCAATGTCTTGCCCTGGATGGCATGCTACAGAATGTTCCTCGCCCAATGTGAATAATCCAGTTCAACTCTCCAGTTTCATGGCTGGGCACAGGAGCCTCGAGAGATGGATTCTTCATCTTAGATATGCTAATATAGGAAGCACGGGCTCAAAAAATACAGTAGAAAGCAACCAAAATTCAGGACAGTTTTGAGCATTCATTTCTGCTCCCTTTTTTCTTTTTTCTTTTCTATTTTCTATTTTTCTTCTAAATTTAACCTACACCACCAAAGCAGTGTCCAAGAAAACACCACCACAATCTTGTGTATAGAATTGCGCGCTCCCTCAGAAGCCTAGTGCTGCTGTACCCAAAATGTCAAACCTATGCAAGACACTTGACCTACTACTTCCATGCATCAATGACTTTCATAATGAAAAATCATACATGTTAAACAGTCTCAATTTTGACTAAGGATTTACAGAAACAGCATTCATCTATGATAGACTAATCAAAACATTTCCAAACATGATTATCTACACATTTTTATGAAAAAAATTACCTTCACAATAGATATGGCAGCCGAAATTGGATCTCTAACCCCTAGAACAGTCCAAATAAGTGAATTATCTGAACCAGCAGGTATAATTCCAATTGGTATCGAAATTCCTTCTTTCTGGTTATCCCTAATAAGCAGACCATTTAGAACCTGCATGATTACAAAGATCAAATAACTTGTTCAACATGCAGAAACAGACCACCATCAAGAGTATTATGATTCAGTGTGAATACACAATAAATATACAAAGACGCATGCATGAAAGCCATCACATATTGTCATTATGCTCTCATAGAACACCACCCAGATACTCCTTATAAGAGCAATCACATTTTTGCAACAAGTAATTCTGAAGATGTGGTAAAGCATTTGCTAGCAAAATCAATCTTAGCATTTAAGTTGGGCTTTCAGAGAGAAGGGGGGGGCATTATTTGTGGGTTTTGATCGCTTGCAAAAGTGCATGCATCTGTGAATGCATGACAGAGATGGAGGCAGGGGCCAAGGAGGGAGACCTGATCTCCTGATCTCCATGGATGTGTATCCTCCAATCAATGAATAGGTAAATTAGTGTCAGAAATTTGGTGCAACCTGGCAGGGCTGCATAAACAGCAAAAGTCAAGCTAGTGAAGGACTGATTAGTACAGTATAGAATTTCAAATAAATGAAACCATCCTCGTCATGCAAAATTTTCCTCTCCTTTATCCCCAAAAAATCTTACGATTGCTGTGTAATTGTGTATTCTAAGTTCCCTTCACTTCAACAGTGTTTGTATTGCTCACCAATATTTAACAATATTTCTCTGCTCTTCAACTATAGGCATTTTTATCAGCATGCTTGGATGAGGATTGATATATAACAGTGAGCAGTCCCTTTCTACAACAAAATAACTAATCTAGACCAGACCTGTCTCTTTAACACGATAAAACATTTTCACATCTACATAGTTATATACAACAAGCTGTCACAACAATTGTTATTATGCATTGCCCTCAATTCTTAAATGCAGCTGATTTTGATGAAAAAACCAAAACCTATGACCAACCTGGCAACTTGAAAACTTCAACAATATAAACTAAGGCCCAAACTATCATTGGAAAAGGTCTGCTTCTTGATGTACAGCACACATGATACAGTTGTTCCCATAAGTATTGGACATGTTTCTATGCAGGACAGCTTTTCCATGAATGATGTAAATCTTTCTCTGTTAACAAGTATTGAATGCAAACTTGACTGCATTCAATAACGCATTCCTATCACAAAGATCCAAACCAATTTACTCTTCCTCTCAAACAAATCTAGTTTCTTTTATCAAATTCTTCATGACTCACTATTAAATCGAGAAAAGTAACTGTAAAGGTCAATAAATCAAATCCAAGCTAAGAGCATGGCATGATTCAATGACATCTGTGCAGGAGAGCATAGTACTCTATAGTGTGACATTAAACTATATGCATATCTGAACATTCAGCAACAAGAAATTAAAATTGGTTATTCCCCTGAAGTGGTAAAAGACTTACCTCATTAATTATTCCATCACCACCAACGCATATAATTCCTGGAAGAATATGTAGTTGTCAGGATAAAGATGAGAGAGATCATAAAAAAGGGTAAGCAAAACATAAATGCGAAATGTTATCAGGCGATGCATTGAGTAATAATACCATCAGGACAAGTGCTGATATCAACAGTTGAAGCAAGCTTTTTAGCATGGCCAGCAGACGTTGTTTTGACTACCTCCAATTTGAACCCCGCTAGCTGTCATTAAATTATTGACATCAATATATATCAGAGCAAAGCATGCATTCATTCTCAGCATGCTGATGTAATGCAAGGAGCGGAAAAGGATCATGTCTTAGCAGAAAAGAAACATGAAATAAGTTGGACAAGAAAAGTAAGGAATATCCAGTACACATGTTGTATCAATGTTTGGGATTCAGATATGGTGAGGTGAGGTTGAGTTTTTTTTGTAGGCACAATCCTCTTAAAACACAAACCACACCTCACTAAAAGCTAAAAATACATGCTTTTTGTTAGTTTTTTTGTGGGTCCCACCAAATAAACCCAACCACGCCCCAATCCCGAACACACCCGAGCATGTTGAGATGAGCTTTGTGCATCATTGCATTGACAATTACATGAAAACCGAGAGCAAAAATAAAGAAAAGACCTTAAATATTGGTTCCACAATTCCATGGAAAACTTTAGTTGAACGACCGCGCCCCGAGCGTGGATTTAATATGACCAGCATTTTGGGAGGGCTCTTGCACTTGAAGAGCAGTTCAGGCGGGGGGTCAGTGGGAAGTAACTCAGAAGAAGCTTGCTTCTTCGATGAAGCCAAGGGATGGGGCAAACAATTAATATAGCATTGCTGATCAGCAAATCCACCAACCCATTGAAGGGCCTCTTCCACGCTAGAAGCCAAGAAACGGTAGTCTCTGCGAGTTCTTTTAGGCTTCATAAAGCAAGACAGCCCACAAGAGCTCTTTTTTATGGGATAAGAATGCACTGTAAAATGTCTGAGACCAACATTGTATGATACCTGTCAAAGCCATGTATGGGGATCATTGCTCAAGTTCTCGATGGTAAATTCTTGAGTACAGTTTAAAAAAAAATTGGGGAATGAAATTTGAATATTACCGAGATGACATGCTCAAGATAGAGCATATGAGAACCCCAAACTAAAGCTTTGCTTGTAAGCTTAGCATCAACTGCTTGTTGGTTGGTGACGTCAGCTTGATCTTTCGTAGTACTGGTATGATAGGAGGAAGAGGAAGAGGTGTTTCTTTTATCCAAAATGAGTTTCCCAGATAAGACAGCAGAGCCTAACAAATCGGAGTTTTCATCTCCTCCTGCAGCTGCTCCTCCACCTAAGTCTATTCTGTGCTCATCAATCTTGGGTTGGTTGAATGGAAACGGGTCATCAGCAACGGCCTCAGTACTACTCCTGGAATTGGAAGAGGCAGCCTTGAGCTTCTTGCTGCGTTTCTGTTTCTCAGGGAAAACAATTGGGGAAGAGTGCGTTGCTATTTGAGAGCACAAGCTCAATCTCCTCTGAGATTTATTAGTGTTGTTAGCAGGAGCAGTAGTAGCGTTGGAATTAATACCCGGAATATTCCTGGACACAAAACTCCCACTCTTACCCTGGTGCATGTCTCTGCGTTGTGTAATAAAAAAAGACACACAGCAAGACAGAGGATTGATGACACCTCTATAAACCTCCAACAAATTTTGATTCAATTTTAATTAATTGATAAAAAATCAAAGCAAGGAAAATGACATCCCACACTCTCTCACATGAGCTGGAAGCGATACGGTGGTGGTAGTTGTGGTAACAACCCAATTTTGACAACAACAAACGGCATCAATCAAAAGCACTATCAAGACGGGAAATGACCAGATCAGCCTGCAAAAGTTCAATTCAATTCAATTCAATTCCTTGGGCTGTTATTTCTTTTTATTACCTTTTGAGATTAGATTCGAATAGGAAGGAAATTGTCTATGATAAATAAATAAACAAATAATGGGCGACAAAACGGAAGGAGAGGAGGAGGAGGAGGAGGAGGGAAAAAATTACCGTGGAATGATGATAGATGTCGGTGAGATCGTTCTCCTCGTCTAGCCTCTAGCTGATGCGCTCTCATCTCGTCTCAGATGAAAATGAAGCAATTTGCAGCTGGTGAGGATGAGGTGGACGAGGAAGATTCATTCGTTGGTCCGTTCATTCAAAGTTAGAAAGAGGGGTTTGGGCCCCCATGTCTCGGCCTCATCTCATATCACTCTTTTCTTTCTACAGTACTTCTGTGCCTGTGATATGGCACTGCAGTTATTTTTTTTTTCACCATCTTTCATTTCATTTCTTGTAATTTTTACTGGGGCTTAATCTTACAATGTTCATATAATTTTTTTATTTTAATATTGAATCACATTTTAATGGTTTAATATTAAAATTGAATAATGATTATGAAACTGAAAAAATATAAGTTTTTTTTTTAAAAATCAAGCAAATTCAAACGAACTCTTAAATCTTGGTTAATCTTTTAAATTGAAAACTCATAAAATTCTAGACCCGATCTCCATTGAGAAGTTTAATTCTCAACCAATCTAATGTTGAAAAATAAAACTAAATTTTTTTTTATCAATTTATAAATTTTGCCAAAAAAATAATAATAAAAAGAATTAAGATCAAATATGATGGGAAAAAAATCATGTAAAAAATATATTTTAAAAATTATCTCAAATAAAACAAATAACAATCAAAATAATAGAGACCATATCTTATATGTGAAAAAATTAAAGGAGGATGAAATTAAAAAATATATATAATTTTATAAATTATTTTTTTAAAAAAAATAATAATTAAAAGATCATGGACAAAACCTGAAGGAAAAACAAATTAAAGGATTGTTTTGAAAATTTGTAGAGTTATGAACAAAAATCGAGGAGGAGATAGAAAATAATGAAAAAAAATCTTAGCATCAAATTAAAGGTCTATTTGCCACTTGTCTGCTTAGGATGAAGAAGCTATTGAGACAATTCAAACATTGCTATTAAAGCTATTATTTGGTCATCGAACATGTGTTCGTGTTTTAATGGTTTTGAATTTTTTTTTTATCAAAGAAGGAAAACAAAAATAACCTATCATCATAACAAAAAAAAATCTTGTGGTGTGGCTGCTCTACTTAGGATGAAATGCTATTTCAGGGTAAATTTTAATATATGATATAATAGGCCTCAAAACATCTTCATCTTGAAACACTAGGCGATTTGAATATTGATTCTATAACTCACCTTAATATCACTTATCTTGTCATGTTAAATGCTTGATATTTTTATAGAAAACTTATGGATTGGTTGGTCTGGATAAAGCTGTATAGAAGGTCTGATTTTATGATAAAACTAGCTTGAGGTTTAACGGTACTCACGCATAGAAAATAATTGTGTAATAATAAATTAATGGATACTTGTAATTCTTTCCCTCTCATATGTTTGTTAGATGCAAGTTCAAGATGGGCAAACATCTATTACCTAAATACAATCAAGTGCAACTTAACATCCTTAACTTTTCTAATTGCATTAAAATCTAGACTATAAAATCTCTCTTTTTTCTTCCAATTTGTTTTTGTTTTTTGGGTCTGTTTCATGGTAATGGTTGAGTTTTATTCTTTTTTTTTTGTGCTATCAAGGTTCCTTGTTAATTCAAGTACCAAAATTTATAAAGAATTAAGGATAAAATAAATATAAGTCTCTGTAAAAAAAAAGGAATGATTTTTTCATTAAAAGTAAAATAATCAAGATTATTAATTTATTTTATTTTCATAGGTGTTCCAAACAATGTGTGTGTATGTATTTGAATTCAATTACGTGGTTTAGTGTTTTATTTCAGATATATAAATTATAATAGATTATTACTTGATTTTAAATCAAATATTAAATTGTAATTTAATTTAAATCAGGCTATAACAATTCATTAGCTGTGAGCTCTAAATATTTGGCCCTTGAACGCTAAGATTATGTTCACCTGGTATATATACATTTTTTAACCTCTAAATATTTAGGTTGCTCGCGCATTGCAACGAGTTATTTTCGAAAATGCATTCTATTTTTAATTGTAAGACAATTAAAAAATAATAATTTAAGCATGCAATCAAGAGCTAGTAGCATTAAAAAGTATATGATTTGGCTTTCAAGCAACATATAAGTAACATGCAAAAAACTTGCTTAAACTGTCTTGAATTTCATATAAGAATCAAATTGTAAAATGTAAAGGGACATTATTATAACATAGGCATTGTTTGAGCAACTCAAAACAAAAATTGGCATAATAAACAAAAAGAGTATGGAAGCCCAACTTTTGAGTGAGAAGTGAAGTCTCATCAACTGTTAGCAAGTAAAGAGTAACAAATGTTTGTCAACTCCTTGTTACTACAAGGACCTGAATAACTTAGTTAAGTATATGCAAAAAGATTTTATGAATCCATCTACGTGTATAGACCTAGTGTATAAAATAAATATGGTACATATCTTAAACACTCGTCTTAGAAAGTAAATTTTCTCACAAAAAAAAGCAATCTAAGAGCACCTAAAGCCTTTAAATTTTCTTGGGCAAACATTGACCAAAATGAAAAAAAAAATCATCTACAATAAATAAAAATAAAATTGAGAAAACCAAGCAAAAAATAAAATTCAAGATATCTCACATCGCAACACGAGTAATTTACCCGATCATGTTTAATAAATTCCTCTATCAAAATAAATTTGTAGTAGAAAAACACATAAATTTAATAATAGAAACCGATATACACATAAAATTTATTGAACAATAATTAAAAAAAACAATGCAAGGCTGCACATATGAAAAATCTTATACAAAAATCAATATTAAAAAAAATTTAATCTATATAAAATTAAGAAAAAACCACAAATAAATCATACTCACCTCTCTAAAAACTAAACACACTCAATATCATTTAAAAATAATCACAATTTAATTAAAAAATAAACCAAAAATTTATATAAAAAAAATATACACAAATAATGCATTATTTAAAAAAAAAGAATATAAAAAAAAACTAGGCCAGACACTTGTGGGCCTGGTAAGCCAAGCCCAACGCTTGGCCCAATGAAGCAACAACTCGCGCTCGGGCTTGCAACACCAGGCCCTAGTACGGGCCTTTTTTCAAAAAAAAAATTAATGGGAAGGATGACACATTTTCTGCCCCAAACATTTCAAAAAAAACATGTTCTTTACTTCAACCTAGAATTCGGTCGCTGTGGTGGTCGGAAAAATAGGGTTCGTTGTTTTTTCACCAAAAAATCTCATTTCAACCAATTTTTAACCCAAAACACTTAGAAAACATCATAAAGGCCTTATTAAACCAATTAATGGCCACCAAAAAGTAAAAAAACCACCCAAAACCCAAAATCCACTCGGAAAAAAAATTCTTCCCGAGCTTAGATATGTTATTTTAGGTGTTTTCAAGGTTAAAAAAACACCGAAATGTAACTATCCTCATCATATAAAATCTTTTGACACAAAAATTAACTGTTTTGGTGCCAGAATCTTCCTCAAAGACCATTTTCTTTCTCTAGTCCGGAATTCGGTGACTCCTTCTCTCTCTTCTCAATAAAAAATGACTGAAAAAAAGAGGAAAATAAAGTTAGGTACCAAAATATATTGTCTTGAAATTCAAGGGACCGATCTTCTTATACCTAAAACATATGTGGGATTAAAATGAATGTTTCAACAAAACATTCAACCCGCCTCCTATGTTACCCAAGATTTTCACTTTAGTCCCTTAACTTTCAATTCAATCCTCCTCCCTAAAAAATTATGTAATTGAGGGCTAATTTAGGTTCTAAAAGGCCAAATCGCACAAAATAAAAGTTTGAGGATCAAAGTGATTTTTTTTAAAGAATACATTACTCCAATCGACAATGAATTATGAGAGAGGGCACATTAATCTTAAAGGCTAATGTCTTTTAGCTTTATATATAATATTGCATTAGGTGGATTTGTATGTTGCCACCCTTAAAACCTCACCCAAGTCAATGTAGAATTAATATGTTCATTAAAAAAAAAATTAGCATTTCTATAATTATCATTAATGTTATTTATTTAATTTTACTAGTTATTTAAACTGCGCTCCATTGCGGTTCAAATAATTTTATTTTTTAGCAAAAAAATAAATATACAAGCTTTTCTAGAGTGCCTTTTTTTTCATTAAAAAAATCAATAAAAACTAAAAAGCTTATGTACGCATCTAATTAAACAAATAAAAAATTATTTGTACCTATAAATGTAAAATAGAAAGGTGTTAATGATAAGAAAAGACTAAAATGAAAAAAATTAAGAAAAAGATATATATCAAAATATTTGATTTCGTAAGACGGGGCATATACCAAGTCATGTTTAATAAGTTTGTTTATTTGAATAATCTTTTTATCTTGTAAAATGATTATTTGTGCCAATAAATGCCTACCTAATAATTTTTATTTTCCTTCTCAAGATATTATGAAGTGATAATCTTATGCTTATATCTAATCAATTAATTTAAACTAATTTAAAAACTAAATATCTTTAAAAAACTAAATTTTACAAAGAACAACAAATAAAAAGATAAAAAAATAACCCAAGTTAGTTTTAAAATTTGTGAAAAATTATATGGAAAGCAAGTGAAAAAAGAGTTAACGGAGCCCGATCTTCAATGAAATAAATATTGAAAGATGAAATTGAAAAAAAAACTTAAAAAAAAAGAAAATCAAGCAAACTTGGACGATTCTTTTAAATCTAAGTTAACCTTTCAAAACTCGCAACCCGTGAAATCCTAGACTTGAGCTTAATTGATAAGCTAAATTCCTAACCAATTTAATGTTACATAATGAAATCGGAAAATAAATATCAATTAAAAAAACTTTTCAAAGTAAATAAAAATAAAAATAAAAATAAAATATTAAGGATCAAATTTAATTGGGAAAAAAATGAAAAAGTATGAAATCATAAAAAAATCTAATCATAAAAATTAATTCAAACAAAACAAATAGCAATAAAAAGAATAAGAATTGAATCTGACACCTAAAAAAAATAAATTAAAGGAGCATGAAATTAAAAAAAATCATTTCAATTTTATAAACTACTTTAAATAAAACAAATAATAATTAAACGAATATTAATTAGATCTGAAGGAAAAAATAAATTGAAGGGCTACTTTAAAAATTTGAAGAGTCAAGTGCAAAAATCAAGAAAAGAAGGAGAAAAATAAAAGAAAAGTTTACCGACATTAAACTAGAGTCTTGTTCACCACACGCACCACCCGAGAATAAATGGACTGTCTATATAATTCAAACATCGCACTGAAAGCTACAGTTTAGTTGTCTTAGACCTCTCTACTTGCTACCCAAATGGTGTTGGAGCACCCCACGTGTAGATATGTGCAATGCATGCATTAAATCTTTTTTTTTATAATAAAATAATGTTATATTTTTTTAAATTACCAAGTCCCCTGTAAATCACAATGAAGATATCAAAATATCATTAACTATGGTGATTGAGATTTTATTTTTTATGGATAATTTAATTATTTTAATGTGCATATATAATTAAAAAAAATACAAAAACAACTTTGAACATTAGTTTATTTATTATTTAAAAAACAAAATATAAACAATAAAAATATTATATTAGTTACCAGCTCTTTGCCCGCGCATCGAGAGGTGTGTAACATTGCATATCCCTAACTTAGAGAAATGCATGATTGTGGCAGTGGCTTGAATGGCAACTAATTTCTAACAGCCGCTTAACATGTGAAATGTTCATAAAGGCACGTAATTTAAAATGCATTAAATAATTTAATGTGATAAAAGTCATTAATTGTAGGGAATTTTTTACATGTGAGAAAGCAAATACATGAGTAAGAAATAAATATTATGGGTGGTAAAAAGAGAATTTTAAATCAATGTCATTGTGGTTGCAACATGTCTTAGATGAATATTATGGTATAATTATCCAGCACATGACTTTTGAAACATCAATAATCCAAACAAAAAATCTTTATCTTATAAAATTAAATTACATATAAATCAACACAATATTAATTGTGTTTTTTCATGGTTCTGTTCCATTTTAAACATCACAATGCATTTCACTATCTTTCTATATCAATAAATCATGTCTAGATAACATGTTTCTGTTATATAATAAAAACCAGCTATTATGAAAACTAGGCCACTATTCACTCATGTTCGACGAGATTTGTAAGTCTAAATACATGTTGCCTATGAGCATGGATACATTATAAAGAGTATCAATATTTAAATAATGTTTAAAATTGTGATTGTAGTTATTTATTAAAATATTTTTTTTTAATTTTAAAATATATTAAAATAATATTTTTTAAAATAATATTTTATATCAACACATCAAAATAATAAAAATATCTAAAAAATTATTTAAAATTATTTATTCTTTTAAGACATGGTGACACATACTTAGTGGTAACACTACAAAAATAAACATGCCCTTGGTGCAAAAACATAGGAATGAGTTTTAAAAAAGGTCAACCTAGTTTTTAGAATTCAAACCCAATCATTCCCATCAAGCATAGGAATGATTGGGTTTGAATTCTAAAATCTAGCGATAAGATGCATCTAACACGTCTAAGAATTCTTAAAAATCTCTGGTTGAATCATTTTTTGCAGGTTTAAGGCTACAAACATGTGACAATTAGTATATTGGTTTTTTTTATTAATTATACTTTATGCAGTTTATAACATATATTAGGCTTTTAACTATTTAAAAATATTTCAATTGATTTAGGGTTAAAAAAGGGTTTAGGGGTTAACGTTTGGGTTTTGGGTTTAGGGTTTTGGGTTAGGGTTAGGGTTAGGGTTTGGGTTTAGGATTTTGAGTTTAAAAAAAGGGTTTAGGGTTTAGGGTTTGGGGTTTGAGGTTTTGGGGTCTAGGGTGTAGGGTCTAGGGTTTGGGGTTTGGGGTTTTAGGGTTTTAGGGTCTAGGGTGTAGGGTCTCGTGTCTTGGGTTTAGGGTTTAGGGTTTTGAGTTTTGGGTTTTAGGGTTTAGGGTTTTAGGGTTTTAGGGTTTAGGGAGGGTTTTAGAGAAAATGGCGAGAGCATGTTGCTGCAGGTGATTGGCAGAAGAAACTCTATCCCACCGGCTAAACCATCTTCCCTGATCACCGTTTACCATACTCTTCTCCGATCACAGTGTGTTTTTGTTCCTCTACCATTGCACCATACTTTCACCGACCAAAAATCCCATATACCATCATCTTTGTCACCAACCTTTCTTCTGAAAAAACCCTACACACCCACCATGATCTCTCAAGCCATACTACCATCCATCTCTCCCACTACCATCACTTCTACACTGTCTTAGCCGCCTCTCAAGCCCATAATGAAAAACCATTAAAATAAGCCTACGTCCCAAGCTGGCCAGACCTCATGGGCAGATCGTGTTCGAGTTTCTGACTCCAGCACCCGAGTCACTCTAGATCCTCTTCCAAGACAACCAGTGGGGTAGTGCCTCAAGATTATAGAATAAATGTTACTGGAAAACACTGACCAATGGACATGATACATGATCGGTTTTTTTCCAGGGTTCAAAATGCCGTATCATGCAGTTAACGCCATTGCTTCTAAGGTATGGCGTCAATGTGGCCTTGAGAATGTTATGACCACAGCCAATGGTTTCATGATCTTTCGGTTTAAGACATTATAACGGTCCAAAACACTATCAATATCAATGGTGAATTGTATGGTTTTTTTCAGTCAACAAGAGCCATTCGGCAGGGTGATCCCCTATCACCCTACCTCTTTGTTTTAGCAATGGAAGGCTTGAGTGACATCCTCCGACAGACCATCCGCAACAACAATTTCTAGTATCATTGGCGGGGCAAGCCAACAAACATAACTCATCTTTGTTTTGCAGATGATCTCATGTTGTTTTGCCATATGGATGCTGACTCAATACGTGTGCTCAAATCTAGTTTAGACAGATTCTCATCACTCTCGAGTCTCTATATAAACCTTGCCAAAAGTTCCCTCTACCTATCCGGCATTGATGGCAGATTGAGAAGCTGCATTGTTGACAGCATAGGAATCCAGTAAACAATGTTACCGGTGAGATACCTTTGAGTTCCTTTTATATCCACACGCCTGACTTACACAGATTGCATTCCTTCAGTGGAGAGAATTATAGCTAGAATCAAGCTATGGACATCTTCATCACTTACCTATGCTGGCAGATTGCAACTCATAAAATCTGTGCTATTCTCCATCCAAGTGTACTGGTCCTCAATTTTCATTCTTCCATGTGCAACACTTAAAAAGATAGAAAGCATATTGGCAGCTTTCTTATGGCGAGGTACCTCAATGTCACCGGCAGGAGCTAAGGTTGCATGGCACGCCATTTGCTACCTGGAGAAAAAAGGAGGGTTAGGTGTCAAACGGCTTAAAACTTGGAACCAAGCTGCAACACTCAAGCATATTTGGCACCTTCTAACCAACAAGGTAAATGTATGGACATCACGGATTTATGCAGTTCTTTTGCGAGGAAGATCATTCTGGCAGGTTCCCATACCATCCAATCCCTCATGGTCTTGGAGAAAGATATTGCAGAGTTGGGAATGATGCAGAGGATGGTTTATAGTTAACATAGGCAATGGCTCCTCAACATATTTGTGGTATGACTATTGGTTGCATGAAGGGAAGAGACTCATAGACATCCACCCACTACGCACCCTCACTGCCACAAGATTACCATGGAACACAAGAGTCTCAAACATCATTACTAAAGGTCACTGGAACTTTCCCATGGATATCACAACGTTGCATGCAAACTGGCATTCAATCATACCCACCCAAAGCAGCATCACGAAGACTAGTGGGTTTGGAAAGGCCATTCATTAGGGAACTTCAGTATTAACTCAGCATGGGATCTTCTTAGGGATAAAAGGCCTCTCGATAACATTCATCTGTTGTTATGGTTCAAAGGCCACATCCCACGACAATCTTTCATCCTTTAGTTAGCTAGTCGCGGTCGGTTGCGCACAATGGATCAGTTACACTCGACTGGGATAATAAGGAATGCAACATGCATATTATGTGGATTTCACATAGAGACACATGGCCATTTATTCTTTGAATGCCCAACTTCTCAAATTGTCTGGCAAACTGTTAATGCCAGAGTAAATATTTACTGGCCATGCTGCACTTGAACGAATCTATTGCAATGGGGTTCAACAAACTATTACCGTAAGAAGGATATACAACATCTTATAGTGCGCTTATTGCTCTCAGCCACCGTATACATGCTTTGGCATTAACGCAACAAAAGAGTCTTCAACAACCAATACCAATCTACCACAAACATAGTTGAGGAAGTTTTTCAACAGGTTAGAACACAAGTAACAACTATGGCATTTACAGGTAAAATCCTTACCACCATATACAACATCTGGGTATCATGGAGGAACGGACTATTGGCTGACGAAATGGATACAATGCCATGGAAAGAATTCTGCAAACCTAAACACTGAAGGAATGCACCAGTTCATGTTAGGAAGCTTTACATATTCACTGTTCATGTGCAGGATGTGCATGGTTTTTTTGCTTGGAAGGAAATTAATTGCTTTGCCACAGTTCACGTAGTGGCCATGCATATTCTCACTCATTTCATTACTCTGTCTTTTAATTTTTTTATGCTATGTCTCTCAAGTATGTTGGGGTACACCCCACGTAATTCTGTAAAGCATATTTTTATTTATATACATCTTACATTTTTCAAAAAAAAGTTTAGAGTTAGGATTTTAGGGTTAAAGGTTTAAGCTTTGGGGTTTGGGGTTCGGGGTTCAGGACTTGAGGTTTGGGGTTCGAGCTTTAGGGTTTAGGGTTGGGGTTAGGGTTTCAGGTTTAGGGTTTGAGGTTTGTGATTTGGGGTTTGGGGTTTTAGGTTTAGGTTTAGGGTTAGGGTTTAGGGATTGGGGTTTAGGGTTTTAGGGTTTAGGGTTTTAGGAGTTCGGGGTTTCGTGGTTTCGGGGTTCGCGGTTTCAGGGTTTCGGGGTTCGGGGTTCGGGGTTCGGTTTAGGGTTTAGGGTTTTAGGGTTTAGGGTTTAGGGATTAGGTTTTTTTTTAGGGTTTTTTTAGGGTTTCCGGTTTAGGGTTTAGGGTTTAGGGTTTGGGGTTTAGGGTATAGGGTTTAGGGTTTAGGGTTTAGGGTTTAGGGTTTAGGGTTTAGGGTTTCGGGTTTGGGGTTTGGGGTTTGGGGTTTGGGGTTTGGGGTTTGTGGTTTGGGGTT
>Ga0325404_1000300_pt1 | contig 49329 bp, 22 predicted proteins | sample PopdelMetagenome_18_FD_205664 | JGI IMG/M metagenome (GOLD analysis project Ga0325404, IMG submission 205664) | Populus deltoides microbial communities from Bellville, Georgia, United States - Xylem-Control-R1 | ecosystem: Host-associated > Plants > Phyllosphere > Stem > Wood/Secondary xylem...
TTGCTAAACTTACGCTACTGTTACAAAAGATATATTCTATTTCTATAATTGAATTCTATCTCTAATAATAGCTAATAATCACTTCGTTATTATAGGAGAAGATTACTTCCAATCACATATTCTAACAAAATCAACCAATTATAAAAGTCCAATATCATATAATAAGGAAAAATCAATGTTATTAGCAATGGTACGGTAAGCTATAAAACGATTCCAACAAAAAAGAACAAGAAAAAGAAGGAAGAATTCGTAATGATAGTCTGGAAACATTGAACTGCTTTTTTTATTAACGTGGATATTCGGGTCAGCTTGCGCGCATCTCGACTAATTTCACGGGTCCTGAAGTTAATGACCATGTAAATCTCTAGTGGCCATCATATTAATAATTACGGAGCTCGAATTTGACTAATTGAACTGGTTGCTATATAATTTTTGACCACCAGGCAGCAATATATATCCTTTTTTAAAAGGAAAAGGAGGAAAAACAAGAAGGGTGCATTCTCGAAGTTCCTTGGATTATCTGCGTTTTTTTCTTACAAGAGCAACATTAAATAGTAGAAAAGGGCACAAGTTAGGCAGATAAAGTGGGTGGCAAGCTATGTAGGGGCTGGATACCATGTCGAGCCAGTCCTCACTAACTGTAACCAAGTGCACGTTGATGGATAAGAAAAGAAAATGATAGTTCTATTGAACACATGTATATGATAAATAATGCCTTCCAGCTTGCCATGATGATCCACTGGATCGATCGAGACATAGCTAAATTGTGAGTAAATAAATGTATATACACTAAAAGCATTGTGTATTTTGAGCGTTGTAATATTTTCCCTCTTTTAAAAAAAAAAAAAAACAATCACACTTTTTATCAGATTTAATTAAATCTTGATAAAAATAAAAGTAAATAAAATGCCTTGTTTTATATTAGACATAAACACAATTATCCCCTTCCCTCTCTGAAACCAAAATCCCTTTCCCCTCTCTCGCTCTCTTCAACTTAATTAGAAACCTTAACTTAAATTAGACTGAGCATCAGCTTGATGAAGAGAAAGATTATAATATTGAACTATTTTTTCATCGGTTTTGGTTTTTATTTGCATGTTTTAAGGCATGGAAAGAGACATGAGACAAAGGAGAAGATGGAGTTAAGGCTTGCAATATTGTGGAGAGTTTGGATTTGATTAGATCTACTGGTAAAAAGGGCTTGCCTTACTCTTGGTCTTAATCCGTACGTAAGTCTTACATTATTAAGATTAAGATGTAAAATTAAATTTTTTAAAGTATAAAGAAAAAATAATACCACATTCAAAAGACATAATATTTTAAATAAACTCTATTTTATATATATATATATATATATATATATATATATATATATATATATATATATATAAAGAGAGGAAAAAAAAAAAAACAGGAACGGTTTTTTTTTAGAACATCTTTCATCAAGGCTTCTTTGGTTAGAACCTTTTCCTTTTATTTACTAAATTTATTTATTTTTTATTTTAAAAACCATCTTCTTATATGTTAGACATAATAAAGTTTTTTTTTTTTTTGTAGAGGAGAGAGTGGGGAAAGAAAATACGAAAAAAGAAAGAAAGTAGTTGCTAGGAATGAGAAAAAAGGAAACCCACTTGTTTGGAAGGAGTAAAAATGATAAGAAAATATTCGACAACTACAAAAAGGGAAAGAAAATTAGATGAATTTTACAAAAAAAAAAAAAAAAAAAAAACAGTTTTCACAGTTTTCATCCTACCAAGTTTTAATTCAAATTAATCTTAAAATTGACTTTATCAAACCATAATGATTCAATTAAACTTTATTATTTTAGATGACTAGTTAAACCGTGATAAATCTCAACTAAATTAATTCCAATAATTTTTAGAAAATAATTTGTTCAAAACAAGATTATTTTATTAAAATAATTAAACTAGTATTATTAATTTTGAGTTAATCTAATAAATCCAAGAATAAAACTAAGACCAGAATCGATAAATATGCTTTTCACCTATATATCATTCTCAATTCAAACCAAGCACGCTGCTACTGAAGGAAAGACGAGTGTCAGACAGTCGATTTAATGCTGAGGGGAGGGAAGTTCGGTCAAATGTTTCACAAAACTAAATTCTAGTTTTCCATAGAGAGAAAAACTCCAAGGCATCACATGGGGGCGTTCTGGCCATGATCTAGCTAGCCCTGATAAACCTGCTGTGTGTATATATATCTCTAGCCCTCTCCAAGACCAAAAGACAAAAACAAGGTAAAGGAGAAGAAGAGGCTATATATATATATATATAGCCTGTTGCAGTCATCTTCCCCAACCAATCCACACATATACATCCTTTTCTTTACAGTAAAACTATTCCTTTGAAAAATGACAATGCACCAAGGCTTTACATGTCATGAGTGCAGGAAAAAAGGCCCCAAGAGAACGTACTTGTTGAATGCAAGTAACGAAAAGTTAGCATCAAATGTATTGAAGCTGCCTTTTCAATCCCAAGCTGTTTTAATGGAACTAGAGTGGACAAAAACTGTGCACACATTTCAATTATGTGCTCACCCAAAAAGGTCAGAGAAAGAGGCTTGATTTCACCACCGTTGGTCAAATAGAAAGTGATTGATCTAGTTTGATGATCACCCACCAAGACATTGTCCATCTATTGGACGATCTTGATGAGGGTCCACTCTCCACCATCGCTAGCTGATGATCACAAGGCTTCCTTGCACACTTTCATTTTGTCATCTTTTCTTGCGAAAACGCGTGAAAACAAATAAACAATTAATGAAGAAACAAACCATTCAATGAATTGATGATGAGATGCATTCATAAATAGTAAATTCCTTGTATGAATTAATTTCTCCACTTCCTTTGCTGGATCTCGATCGATATTTATACAATTGATGTGTTAATATTAAGGAAAGTAGAGTTATTGTGACTCGAATTTTACTTCAGTACTGGAGGGGTTTACTATATATATATATAGTCTTCATGTGCAACATTTTCCTAACTTTATCTCTGTTAACATCGTTGGTTTTCTTTTTTGCTCCATTAGGTTACGTACAGCTGGCCGAATACTCCATCTCTGTGGTCTTCGTTTTGCTTTTCAAGTTTCTGAAGTTAATTGCTTTTTTTTTATTTATTTGTTGATCTATCATTTAGGACTATATATATATATATATATATATATATAGTGATCGATTTTAATTTTATCATATTCCGGCCCCTTCACTAATTTATACCCTCCAAAAAAATAAAACAAATTAATTAGTTGCACTTCAAGAAAGTGATCTTGTTTTGCCACGTGATCAGCTTAGTGATTTCCTTTTTGTTTTGAAAACTGGGGGATCAACTGTTTTTATGACAACGTAATCCAGAAGTCTTAGTTATTAGCATTGAAAAATGTTATATATATATATATATATATATATATATATATATATATATATATGTATATATTTTATTTTTTTATTTTTTTTATCATAGCCAGCCTCCTTAGTCCACACAGAAAATGTCTGCCGTTATTTTTTCATAATAAGTTTATAAATACTGCTCAATCAACCTTTATATTTAGTGTGTTTTATTCTGAAAAGACGACTCTCGAGGTAAAAAATTCCCATCTCATAGCCGAAATGGATCGAATAATAGTATCATCAATATGCACCCGACCTGCAAGTATTTAACAATGACAGGAATCTAGAAATAAGTCCCTAATAGAAAAGGACAAAAGATATAATCAATAGATTAGCATGCAAAATGGGTTCCTAGCTAGTTTGTCATAATGTTGACAATTATATTGATTAGCATAATCATCGGAGGCTCAGTATCCCACACACACGCATATATATGTGTGTGTGTGTGTGTGTAGCTTTGTATTTACACAAGTACGCTTTATATATATATATATATATATAATTGCGCCACTTGGGTGGGGAAGGGATTGAGCTTTTGATGATGTAAGCTCCTTTAGCAAACAGAGGAGTGAAAATGACTTTCAATCATGGAGAGATGGAATAGGCATCTAAGGCTCTGTGGTTGAGGACAGTATGATACTGAGATATGTGGGGTACACTTAAACAGGGACACATTTGATCATCAATCACCAGGAAAGTGTCCTCCCCTCCCTTCCTCTTTTCTACCCTTGAACATGAATGACCATTAAGGTCCTACTCTCTCTCTCCCCTTCTCCATCTCCTCTCTCTCTCTCTCCTCTCTGCACTCCGTTTGAGACTCCTCCATGGGGCTAACTGGGCGCTGGCACCTTCATGCATCCCTAACTACCAACCATAGTATGTGTCTCGAAATTCCTCATTACCGATTGGTTCATTTCCACTCTAGCTGGCTTAAGATGTCCCCAACAACGTCACTTCAGTACTTTCCTAAATATATTTTTTTCCATTTCTTTACGGAAGGATTGCACATGGGGGCGTGACCATGGTGGTGTAATTTAGATGCTCCTTTTGTTCTCAGTTCTCTCCGCTATATATATATATATATATTCAATAATATACTCTTTTCTTAGTTATCAATGTTGAATATACTCGTAAATACATTCTAGGGCAAACCTCCTTTTAGTCCCCCGACTATGAGTGGTTTCTAGATTTAGTCTTCCAACTACCAATTTTATCCATTGGATGATATTGAAATATCCCTCAATTATACATCTTAATTTCCTCGATCCACTGCTTAATTAATTCTCCTAAACTCATTGGAGATAACATGAAATAGTGCACCTGCTAGTCATTTGTTAACGTGTTTTTCAACTAGTTTATCTCCAAGTGAAATAATTTTTTTCTAACACAAATGAATTAATGTGTAAATATTATTAATGTATTTTTCCCAACAAGAAAAAATATATAATTATGAATAAAAAAACTTGATATTTATACATAATAAAAATCATATATGTTAATCAAATATGTAAAATTTAAATTTCTTTTCAGTGTAGTAGAAAAACTATTTCCTTCTTTTAGAATATGTACAGTGAATGTTATTGGGTGTTCTGGATGGGAGGAAAAATAAAGTAATTTTGCGTACAAGGCTTAAGAAAATTGAGGTCAATTATAAACACGAGTGGCAAGTGTATAGTTCAACATCATCTCCAATATTGATGGAGTGAAGGTGTAGAGAAAGAGGATCCAATTGAGAAATGGTTTGCCCTAAATTCTTTGGTATTTGCGGATGATTGGATGTTATCTCTTGATTAGGAGGAGGAGGAGGAGGAGGAGGGGTTCGGCATCTTGAGACTCGATCGGGTTTGGAAGTGGTGGTTATAGCGGACATCGTCGCCCCATCTACGTGGAAGACATGGGACGTGCTTGCCTAATTAAGATTGTGGTTCGTACCTGCAGATGCTTCGTGTTATGAGGCTCCTAAAACATTGGGCCACGGGCCCAGTTGATGTGGACCTCTCCTACGCTTTCCCTTACGAATTTTATTTGCTGCTTTACTTTAATGGATCGCTATGCAGTGGTCGGTAGGTGACAATCAATTCTTGGTTGCTTTTATTTTTTTTTGTTTACGGGATGAGCTGCGGCTTGGGACCATCCTCCGCTGCAGTGTATGAATCCAAGCATGTTGATATCCTCTACTTTCTTAAACATATTTATTTATACGTTTCTGAATTATTTATAAATGAATAAATCTGAGTCATTATCATATTAAAATACTTTATTTTTAAAATAAGGGTAGTTTTATATAAGACCTTTATGTATTATTTATAAGGTCAATTACTATATTCTTTAAATGATTACCCTAAATCATTGCCAAAATAACCTTAAACTCCGGCCGACACTGTTTTGATTTGAATCCATCCGAGCATGATGATTAATTAGTAATCCAAACCTAATTAAATATAACCCAGACCCAAAGCAACATGAACCCGAGATGATGTGACCCACCCAACCAACCAACCCGGCTCGATTCCCAGGTCTACTCTTCCAGTCTTCACGAGGCTTCGCCGCTGATAAATGCATGCGTCGCCGATTTGTACAAAGCTTGACGAGAACTCTTGGAGATAATAACCACTAAAAAACCCTCGACTCTTAAAACATAAAATCATTTACAAGCATAGTTCGTTTAACTCTTAAAATATAAAATTAGGAATGCAAATCTGAATTATCTTTAATATTTAATAATTAGTGATTGGAAGGAGAATTATTAGAAACAATAACCACTAAAAGCTTTTCAACGGATTTGTATGAGAATTGATTTTTTTTTTATTACACTTTAGAAATTAAGTTTACCTAATATATAAAAAATAATTTCTTAAAAAATAAAACTAAAATAAATAAACTACATGAGGACAAAAAGATTTTTTTCTCTCTGGAGAGGCGTCGTGAATGGTTGATGGACATTGTTAGGCTACCAGGAAAAAGAAGAAGAAGAGAATGGCCCCCCAGCACAAAAACTAACAATGAAACGACAGTGGGTTGATACGAGGGATCCACCTTTCAGGCTAAGCTCAGGACTTTTCTCTGCTTTGTACTATCAGCCAATGGTTTACAACCAGTACTCTGTCCCTCCTCATCGCTGCGTCTTCCAACGTTTTTTTTTTTTTTTTATCTCCATGTTAATTTTTTTTAAAAAAATTTATATTGATTTGATGTTTCAAAATCAAAAATAAATTTTTAAAAAATAATAATAAAAATATTATTTTAATATAGTTAAAGAATACTTAAAAAAATAAACACTTTGATTGTATTTATTAACGAGCATTTGAATAACCAAAGAAAAGATTTTTATATACTATATCGTTTGTCAATTATATATTTTTTTAAAAATAATTAACTAAGATTATTAGTTTATTATCTATTTTTAATATACTCCCATATCATTTATGGATTACAAAAAAAATACCAGCATTTGCAAAACGTGATAGTTTTTCATATGGAATTGCAAAAAATAAAAATAATTTTTTTTACTCTTATATTGTGCATGTATTCATCAGTATTTTTGCATTACTCATTTATTTTTTTAGCCTAAAATACTAAAATATTTGCAAATACCTACCCATAATTAGTAACTCATAACAGAGGGGGTTGATTTGGGGCTATTACGGGAAAATTAACAGAACTAAATAGCAATTACAACAAACCACAGCCTGCGGAAAGGGTTTTATCCGTTATTTGATTTCTGTACTCTTTCAAAAAAAAAAAAAAATTGAAGCCTCTTGCCATTCTCTCCATTACAAGTGATGATTATTTGTTTTTAATTAATGGTATTTGTTTTGATATTCTTTTCTTGATTGATTTATTTTAATCAATCATGTTTGTTTGTTTAGTTATTTTCTCTTTATTAGATTACTTTCCTTTAATTATTTAATTTTGATCTCAAAATAAACGATATTATTATGGGGATCTTTACAGGACAAAACAAAGAATGGAGGAATTCAATAAATACAAAAAAATAAATAAAAAATGCTAATAAAAAAAAATACAGAAACCAACTCCAGGTTCTCTTCTTTTACATGTTCAAACTTAATCTTGCGTTGATCAAGCATTCATTCATATAAGAATTAATACAGTTTTAAAAGAGAAATCATAATATTTTCAAATGCACTTAAACACACACAGGCTGTAATGATACTGAAACAATACAATTCCAGTGTTGAAATATCTACCAGCATTCTTGTTGTTGTCCACTGGTTAATATAGCCCATAAGATTCCCTGATACAGGTTTGGGCCTGTGGAGATCATAATTTTTCAACCCAAGTTTCAATCTGGGCTGGGTCATGATGGGACCACGAGCACGGAAGAGGTGGCTGAATTTTCAATCGTCTGCTGTTCGTGTTGGTGAAGCGAGGCAGGAGGGAGAGGGAGAGCCAGCGCAAATGGGTTTTAAAGCAGCAGTTCCATTTGTGGGGATGACAATGGCAGAGTGTGCACAAGTTCGGCTAATGATATCTAGCAAAGCAGCCATGTCAAATGGCATGTCCAATTTCGTATATCCGTTACTCTAACGCCCTTGCTCCCCTCATTCTTCTCCCTTCTTCTTTCTTCCTTCACAGGTTCTCTTCTTTTCATTGCATTCCATGCACTATTATATTACATCAAAGTTTTGGTTCTCATATTCCTTACAAAAATTAATTTGTCAGATCAGAGAGGCCTCCGCTCACCTTCCCTATCGTCAGTGTATTCTTCTTGCTTGGCCTATCTGTGTATGTTACTTCACTTTGTTTGTTTCGATGAATCTTTGTTGCTTTTTTGGGTTTTGATTGGGGCAATTTGCTATGTTTGTTCAGTTGGCTGGCACAGATATTTAGGGAAGCTGGAATTAACTTGAGCTCTTTGCTTCACTTGGCACAGCCTTATTCCTGGTCTTACTTTCATACTTGCCGTTGCTTTCAGGTTATTCTCTCCTCTTGATCGTGTTAGAGCATCCACACCTCTGCTCTCTAAAGAGAGTCCTTAGCTATAATAGCCAGCCAGTGTGTTTTTCTTACTTAGCATTGTTACTGGTCAAAGGGCTCTCTATTTTGACAAAGTGAACAGTGCTCTCGCTACACACAGTGAGCACTATCCCCAGGGTTGGGATACTGTGGCGGGGAAGAGTGAGGTTAATGGTTCTTCTGGGTTGTCTGCTGAGAATTCCCTATCCCCAGGGTCATGGCCCCTCTGTTCTCCAAACCCTTTAAATGTTTGCTCTCTGGCGCAGGTGTTGTCCCCGGGTGAAGGGGAAGAGCGAAGGAAGTGCATTTGCATAAACCCAGGAAGAATGGCAAAGGGAGGAGGTGGCTCTTTTGCTGAGCTTAACTACCAAGGGAGTCCTTACAAAGATGAATGCTTCAATTATAGGCATTAAATATTGGACCCAAACTCAATGAGGGATGTACCAAACTCGAATGTTCCTCGAAATGGCACAGAAGCTGGAGCCCGAGATCAGAATCAAAGATCTAACACACCGAACGTTCAATTGATTGGAACAACAGTGGGTCCTGGAAACTCGTTTTGATAGAAGATTTCTGCTTGTTAATTAGTAAATTAATTGCATAGGTTGAGTGATTCAGAAGGATTATTCCTCTTGCTGTTGCATAGTGCCAATCATTCCTTTGTAACAATCAAACTGTGCATATTCATTCACTTCACTTCTCATTGTTCTATGCAGTTATCACAAACCCCCAAATTAAGGGCATCATGATACATGTTAAACAAACAATTGCGAAAGCCAATTCAGACAATATAGCAACCTCCAAGGGAATCCCCGAATTCTAGCCAACTTTCTTTTGTGCTTGATGGCTTCTTTCTCTAATCCCTTCTGCCCAACGAATTGAAACCCACAATATGCTAACCAATATTGCACTTCCAACGACAACCATCCAAGAAACCCAAGCCCAGGGAGGAATCAAACCCTGAGCTCCTCCATTCAGTTAAAACACCCCCATCTTAAATAATAAAAAATTCACGGCTCTTTATTTTAAAGAGCATGAATGTGATAATAAAAAGGCCTTTTAGCTATTTTACCTAAAATTTAGCTAAAATATAGATAGCATGGATGTGAATGCTCTTACTATTTGAATTGATTGCTAAGTAGCATTGAGGATGATATTATTTGGTGTTTCACGAAACAAATGGCATTTAAATATTTAATTCGGATGGAAATAAAAGTCAGGTCTATGCATGTTGATACTATGTTTAAGTTGCAAAAAAAATAGACTCTATAGTATCACAGCAGATTGGATGCTATGCTTATGAGGTGATAACAAGGCTCATACTGTTGATTTCATTCTTTCTCTCTCTTTTTGGGTGTTTATAGGTAGAAGATGAAAAATAACTATCGGATTATAGGGGCATGCAGCATCCAAAGATATCCAACTTCTGAATAGGTAAAACTTGTAGCAGCCCAATTTGAAATTTCTCAGTTATATGGAAAGCCTATCAAGAAGATTGTTGAGGTTATATTGGAGTAATCAGTATTCTGTTTTGAGCCTCGAACAATGCTGGGGATAGAATATATTCCTCGAACATTGAGAAACTTTTGGAGAGTGTCTCGAGAGAGCTATTGACAAAGGAATACTACTAGGAGAAATAACCATGTTGTAGGGCATGGAAGTTGGAGCAAGGATTTTTTAAGTCATCACCACTGCTCTAACAAGTATCTTGCACACCTTTCCAGTTAAAATGGTGATGAGGATATATAAGAATATTACAGCTTCCAAGTTAACATAATCTGGTTCTCGGAGAATCGGTTCTCTTGATTTGTGTTCTCGTTGGTGGTTCTACATACATAGGTTCTTTCATTTAGTTTATAACTTGCAACTTTCCTAAGTTGTAACGCAGCGAGTTTTCGGCTCTGCATTACAAGTTGGTGTTTCTACATGGTGCCTGCATAAAGCATGGCCCGTTTTTGTTGCAATGTTCAAGCCCTTGGGGATTGTCATTGCAGTTGCTGTTAGTATCATCTGCTTGGGGGATACTTTGTATCTTGGAGGGTATAAATAAATTTTCTTTATGCGTTTTGTCTGAAGGTGGTGATAGGTTCTGATATTTTATCGTACTGCCAAGTTGGTTCTATTCGTACATTGGTTGTATTTTCATCCCTTTATAATTAATATAGAAAAGACACTAAGACGCATTATTACCATCCTATTTGAAACAGTTAGTCTGGTTGGACCAACTGCATGTGATCTTCATTGCATTTTATTCGGTGATGTGGGGACAGGCAAAAAAGAGAGGAGGTGGGAGTGGATAATAGGGTAAGGAGCATTGAATCAGGTATCCTGAAGGTCCCTTTCCTGCAAAGCCATCCTGAAGAAACATGCAAGTTTTGTACAGCAAACCAAAGAAAAGGTCTCTTTTGCCAAATGAAACTGTTAACCTCAATTTCCTTTACCTAGAAATCATACCCATGTACAAATGCACACACAAGACAGTGGTTCATGTGCTCTACACACAAGCCTGCATGTGTGCGCGCGCCCATGCAAGGCACTCATTTTAAAAGCTGCCCTTGCATTGTGTTGAAAATTGAGGGGTTCAGGGCTTCAGCACTTGGCATGGTTTATCCTCTATTGCCTTTCCATATTCGACCGTGTTGGTGTGGAGTCATTACCTATGTATATCGGCCATGCCTTTAGCTAAGTTGGTTGTTGACTTGCAATGTATCTCATATACATGCTGAGTGTATCAGTAAATGACTGTACCATATCACATGCAGTACCATTATATTAGCATCAGGTTGCTTCAGATGAAATAGGATTTGGGATTGGATTGGAGTTAATTGGTTGTGTTGGACCAGCCGATAATGTCCCTTGTATATATGATCCGGACGTAACTGTACAAGGAATTTCTTTTTTTTCTGTTACTCTCCCATAGAATGGGCCATGTGTCAATATTTGAAAAAAAATGTCTAATGTTATCTGATGCCTCTGTCTGTGAAGAGGCAACCTCAATCCCTGGCTCTTATCCTTTTGAACAGTTGAAGTCGTGCTGATATTCTGGATAGGAAAGATTTTCAATGCTTTTTCAATACGTCGGTATTATTTTCTAGTGTTTTTCTTTATTTCTTTCTTTTTATAATGGGTTGTATAAAGTCATTGCTTGAAAGTTGTGGTTGATTCTGCATATGATAGCATCTCCGGATTTTGTACGTGCATTTTCTTATCTGTCTTAAACAGGAGGAAGAAGTCTAAAGAAAAGGAAAGATGTACAAGCATAAACATAGTGGTTTCTGTGAATGGAGAGATGGAAGGCACGCACGATGAAAGATATCAGCATGTGGGTTGACCAATGTATTTAGACTCCCAGCCTATGGGCTCAGTAAGGTCAGCCCTCCTACAGTGGGACGCATGATTTAACGCTGAGAAGAATAAAAGTTTCAGAACCCAACAGCTAGGCACAGGGTAAGCTCATTTTCTGAAAAGGAGAATGAAGCCATCCTGATGAAGATATCTGTTGAAAAATTCCACATTTCGTTTGAATGTTAATTATTTAACCATGTAAAGTTATGCCCTCATCTGTATGCGACCCTATCATGAGCACCAGTCCATAAAATATACTTGATGCCTTGGAGGCAGAATTTGCACGCGTGTTGAGCTGGGTTGGAATGGATGGACTTTTCTTTTTCTCCCCTGCAAATCACATTTCCTTTGACTTCAGTGTCTAGAAAAGGATTGCCAATTTGAAGAGATGAATATGATCATGACCTGAGCCTGATACAAACCCATATAAAATGGTAAGAACATTCTGATTTCAAATTTTTTATGGATAATTTCATTTTCAAGCGCTGAATTTTTCATGTTTGAAGGCAAATTTTGCACTTGCTTTAGAACCAACTAAAAGGGAAGACGGAGTGAAAAGTTGTTTATCGAAGCATTTGACATGGCAGATACATGTTACTTTAGTCTTTTTGGGCATGTTAGAGCCTGAAAGGGTCATGGTCAGCGCTTAGAATGTTTCAGCTCCATTTTGTCCTTGCTTTCATGGCATTAAAAGAAGAAAGAAGAAGAAAAAATGAAGATAAGAAGCAGGTATCTGGTTGTCTAATTGATCACATCTCCAATTGCCCACTTTTATGCCTCCATAATTATAACGCCATAAATGCACGGAAGCAAACATGGCGGCATATATGAGCTCCATGGGATGAGTACACCAAGATGGACACTTAGCCAACACATCAGCAACTGAAGAAATGTAATTAGAAAAAGGGAAACCTTTAACTAATTAGAAATGTAGATTTGGAATCATTAACGCTAAGCATTAAGAAAGAATGTTGTGAATCATTGAATTATTCAAAGTAGAAAAATGGCATGCTAATTCCCCACTTTCAGCACCGAGAGCAATGAAATTGTGCACTTTCCATGACTAAAGCAACTAAGCGACTATTGTATGATTTTTCCTGACATTTCTCGAGCCCTATTTTGTCCAATCCTTGATATGCTGTCATTTCCACTAGATACCTGCATTAACGGTAGGGTACAAGGCAACAAATCCAGCATTTCAGCTAGCAGAACTGCAGGAGCAAGAAGGTTCCTTTTTAACTTCTCTCTGGTCCCTATATTTTGACAATACGACATCTAGTTGCTAGCACAAAGAGAAAACCAGTGCCCAGTTTCATTTCTTCAGGATTCTACTAATGACTGAAGCTGTTAATTAAGAATTAATCCTTGGGGTGAAATTAGTCTGATGATGACTCCAAGAGTATCGTTAGAGGCATCGATCCGGGGCCTGCAGTTCTTGCAACAGACCCAACAAATTCTTGACCAGTATGATACCAGCCAAGGCTGATTCTTCTATCCGTTTAATTTATTCACAATCAGGAGTTGGGTAGCACAAGGTATCTCCTCCTATATAAAAAACTAACGATTTAGGTTCTGGGTCCTTGTTGATTTTGTCCTGGTGGGTGGACCAATGGAGTTATAATACTCTTTTTGAGTGGGGCCATTGGCAATGTCGACCACAAAGAGATGATCAACAACACTGTATAGTCTTTGTGTTTTGGCCACTAACGAGTCACGTAGATTAGCAGAAAATAGTAACTTAAACATGATGGCGTCAAAATTAATAGACCAAGGAGCGAATTAAGGGGAAATAAGTGCTAAAGTCTAAAGATTTTTCTCCTGAAACACAATAATTTCGACAAAAAAAATGAATGCCATGTCAGCTTCCCTCCCTTTGTGTAGAGTTTGAGACACAACCGAGTAGCTTTTTCTCTAGCAAGTAGCTCCAGCAAGTTGTGAAGGGTTACCCTCTTTGATCACCCTCGCTCGCACGCACACAATATAAGTAGAGCTTGTTGTCACGGTCACATCATAAAGGAGAGAGAGGGAGAGTCACTCTTGATTACATCAGTTCTTCTTTCCCCCTCTCTTTGAGAAGCAAGTTGACGATCAAATACCTGAGAGAGGGAGAGCTTGCATCAGTTTCTGTCTACATAAAAGAATCTTGTTAGAGAGAGATGGGAGTGGGTTCTAAGTTAGGGGAAGTAGCACCATTTACAGTGATGGTGATAATGGAAGGTTGCACTATCGCACTGACCATTATGGCCAAAACAGTGATGTCTAGAGGGATGAGCCCTTTTGTATTTGTTGTCTATACCAACGCGCTTGGCACCCTCATTCTCCTCCCTTATTCCTTCTTGTATCACAGGGAAAGGTCCACACACACACACACACACTGATCTATTTATTTATATTTCCCTCTGAATTCCTACGCTTCTTTGTTAACTAATATTTGTAACAGTACTGTCCCTAGCTAGCTAGCTTCTGATCATACTCCATATTGTTGTTCATTGCAGAGCAGAACAACCACTCTTCACCTTGCCAGTTTTCTTGCGATTCTTCTTCCTGGGCTTGACAGGGTTTGTACTCTCATATTTCTAATTCGATTATATATGCGCGTGTGTAGCCACAAGCCCACAACTGATCACACACATGCACACATTAGCATGAACCAATGCATGTTTTTATTTCCCTTTCCATCTTCTTTTATTAATTAAAAAAAAGATCGAATTCATAGGGAACACCAATTGGATCCTAGCTAAGTTGCCAACACGGTTGCCCTCCCTTTTCCTTGACACTAGCTACCTTCCACCCACCAGAGGATTAAAGATTGGAATGTTGAATTTAGAAATTTGGTCGTGTTTTTTTTATAAAAAAAAAAACAAACAAACAAAGAAAGTTTCTTCTCTATTCTAAGATTATTTTTCAATGGAAAACATGTAAGATGCTCGGTGTCAAAATCTTTTGACGAGAGGACGTGAATGTTTTTTTTTTTGTTCTTGATCAACAGTAATCATTAGTGTTGGGAAAAGAGAAGAACCACGAGCTTAATATCCATCCTGACCAAGATGAGGAGACAATTCGATTAATTTTAAATAAATAATAGGAATTGAACTCTTGATTTCTTCATAGATATTTGTAATTCAATATTAATTATGAAAATTATTTTTTCTTAAAACCATAAATTAAATTTCTTAAAATTGAAAACTAGAGTCTCTTTCACGGTTTTTTTTTTTCAGATAATAGAAGAAAGGATATGCAACTCAACGATACTTGCAATTCACTTTGAAAGGGTGGAGAGACCTTTCCAAGAAGTTTCTGGGAAAAAAAAGAGGGCTGTTTCTGCTGTGCAGATGTAATATGTTGGGAAAATAAAATAAAATAAAAGAATACAGAAAAAAAGCGAATTAAACAAGAATCTGTTTTTGTTTTTCTAAGCGGAGAACTTTTTTTTTTTAGTTATTGAGTGTAGAGAATTCGAAAAACAATTTTTTAGGAGTTTTTCAATTTAAAGAATTAGAATCACAATGTGTTTCTTCAAAAAAAAAAATGTTTTCCTTTTAAACTAGCTAACGCATTTTCAAGAATTTCTATTTTCGTGAAAATTAAAAAGTTCTGCACTAATAGGCAGTGGTTTTAATTAATCGACCATTCCTCGAAACAGACAGTGATTAATTAACCATTGTGCCATATGATATTCAAGTCATGGGTTTTTCACTGTGTATGCATGCATTGTTCATCGTCTCAGGTATATAACTGTGAATTATGTAAAAAATTTTAATTTTTTTATTTTATTCTCAAATTGTTTTTTGGTGATTTAATTCTAATTAAAAACAAATTAATTTTTAATTTTTATAAAAAGATAAAATTGAAAGACAAGGAGCCAAAATAAAAAATATATTAAACATGGATGGTGTGCACAAGTTTCAAAAAAATACTTTTTGGTCCTCAAAATTTAAAAATTATATAATTAGTACCTCAATATTTTTTAAATTTAATTTTGATATAAAAATTCTTTTTTGTTATCTTTTAGTCCATGTTGAGAGAGAAGAGAGATAGCTCACCAAATTCCAGGAATAGAGAGAGAAATATGTCATTAATGTTGATTTAGGCTATCAAAATGTTGATTTAGGCTATCAAAATAGAGAGAGAAATATGCCACCATGACAGGCCCATGCATTGGCCCTAATAAAATAAACCTAGTGGGCTAGTTTAGCTTGCTAGACCTAACACTTCTTCTTTTTTCATAATTTTTTTAAATTAATGATTTTTTTATAGTTTTTTCTCTAATTGTTTTTAATATATATTTAGATTAGTACTCCTTCTCTTTTCATTTTGTTTGAAAAACCTCTTTTAAATTACTATTATTTTTTTATTATGCATTTAATTTTGAAGAGTTTTTCTGATTCATCTATAATTTTTTTTTATCTTTTGTATGGATGAACTTTATTTATGAAAATAAAAATATTATTTTCAGATAATATTTCTAATATGTGCAGCATTGCATGCTATTTTTTTCCTTTTATTTTATTCAATCAAGTTAATTTTTGTCTTTATTTCTATTATTATCTGCTTGAATAAAAAATTATTTTAATAAAAAATTTTAGCAAACATAACCTGGAAAATATCTTATATTTTGAAATTAAATATTTTAATTCACATCTGTCTCTCGATTTTTCAAGTTTTATTTTTAGATATTGTTAATGATTATTTATTTATTTATTAGCATATATGGTTCTTAATTTATTTAATTACATGTATTAATAAAAAAATTTATTTGAACTTAAATTTTTTAAACTATAAAAAAGAGTTAAAAATTATATGTATAATTTTTATATAAAAAATAAAAATATATAACCTTTCAGCAGAGCATGAGTCATATAATAAGAGGGTTCACCTCTCTCACCTTACAAGATTAACTAATAATAAACAATAAACCAAGGTCAGAATAAATATTTTCATTGCATTTTTCCATTAATTTATTATTTATGCACTATTAAACTTTGCTAAACTCATATTTATGACTTTTTTTGTGTTTTTGTAGGATAGCTTTATCACAGAATCTTGCATTTGTGGGCCTGAGCTACAGTTCACCGATAGTCGTTTGTGCAATGGGCCTTTTGATCCCTGCTTTTTCCTTCATTCTGTCTGTCGTCCTCAGGTTTTCCCTCGAAATTAAAATGTCTTTATTTTTTTTTCCTGTTAAATCGAGTTCCTTTTTTCCCCTAAATTATTAAACCTATGAGCTTCAAAGAAGAAGAAAAAAACATTTAAAGGGCTTTGGACCTAGCTCCCCAAGTGTCATCAACTCGTTTGATAATATTGCAATTGATATCTGGCAGGAGGTCGAAGGTGGAATGGAGATGCTCAAGTTTCCAATTCAAAGTGATCGGCACCTTGGTATCAATCATGGGCGCAATCTCGGTGGTCATTTACAAGGGCCCATATATACGACCTTCATCATCTTCCCAAAAACTGCAGCATTCCGAACACCAACTTTTCGTTTTCTACTCATCACCAGACAATTGGATACTTGGTTGCATGTTGCTTGCTGCATCTTTTTTTTGTGTTTCACTGTGGAACATTATCCAGGTACGTAGAAATTAAGAAATCTTTTGAACAAGCCATGTCGTTATACGTAATTTTCTTTTCTTTTTTTGGGTTTTCAGTTCTTAATAAATTATTGCTGATTTGTTTTTCTTCTCTCGTGGCTTTTATTTGGTCAGTTGGGTACTATCAAACTCTATCCCCAAGTAATGAAAATAGCGTCTTTTTATAGCTTAGCTGGGACTATTCAATGTGCAATATTCTCTTTGATTGTAGAGAGAGACTTGAATGCTTGGAAATTGAGGCTTAATATGGAATTGCTTCTCATTGTTATCACGGTACGTAATTTGAGGACAGTGATCATCAACTTGAGTTCGCCATTAAAACACACACGCACGCACTTAAAATTATCATCGACTGCAATTTGTTCTTTACATGCAATGCTATGGTATGGAATGTAGGCAATCTTTGGGAGTGTCGTCCGCTGCAGTGTTCAAATCTCGTGCACACGCATGAAGGGCCCTTTTTACGTGCCCTTGTTTCAACCATTTAGGATTTTTTGGGCAACCTTTTTCGGCGTCGGCTTCTTCGTAAATGGTCTCCATTATGGAAGGTAATTATTAAACAAGAAAAACACTCTCTATTTCTCTCCTAATCAACAGTGGCATAGGCTCTAATTAATCTTGACTTTATATGTGCATGCAGTGTTATAGGAGCCGTAATATCTGGAGTGGGTTACTATACAGTATCATGGGGTCAGATGAGAGGAGATGAAAAACAGGAGGAAAGTGTCAGGTCCTCCGATGAGAAGAACCCTCTCCTACAAGAAGACTCGGAGGTGTAGAGTAATATTAATCTTGTGGTGATCAATCCTTTTTCACAAATTGAACCACAAATTGAACATCTTCGAAAAGCTGTGTACATATATTGGGCATTTGATTGTATTTCTCTTTGCTACTAGTCCAGGTTGTAGATAGTTTTGTCACGGCTGGTGCGAAGAATCAATGCTGCCATGTTGAGAAAGTGTACATCTTGTTTGATTAAAGATGTAAAATTAGGAACACGTTTGCTGCATAAATTTTTATTTCTGGAAGAATTCTTCTATGACAATATCTACGTTCTTTCTCCATGTTTTGACTACCTCCATAATAGTTAGACATTAACAAATTTTCTTTTACTGTAGAATTGTGATCGGCTTGGTACTGTTAAAAATTTTAAAAAAAATGTTAAAGAATAATTAAGTGTTAAACATTTTTTATAGGTATGAAAAAAATATTTATAATTGTGAGACTCAATAGATTTTAAATTTATACTTGAATTAAATATAATAAAAAAATTATATAATATATATATGTGGGACATGATAAGAAAAGAAAATCAAAATAAGTGGGGTTAGCTAACAATGAAAAACAAGAATTTACACATTTCAGAAATTTTCCTTAATATATTTATTTATTTATTTGCTCACCCACGCATAGGTTAACGCTTTACAAATTTTGGGAGTCGAGTGTTAACCCCTTTAATTTTTCCTTTTCTTTTCACGCAACTTAAACTAACTAGACTAAGAATTAAAGGACCAAAAAGAGAGACAAAAATCATGAAAAATGGTCAAACAAAAACCTTAGCCGCACTATTATTTTTCTAAATCAAATTCTTTTATCAATATCTACCTCGGGTTTATAATACTTATTTTTTTTTATTTTGGCCATTTAACTTTTTTCTCTTTGAAATGATTATTTTGTGGCCAAAGTTGCTTCTAATTTGTTAAGAAAACGCTGAATTAAAATATAGAAGATCAAATAAAAACGCATGGAAAATAAGTGGTGATTTTAAAGTTTGGATGATACATTCACTTTGATCCTCATAGTTTTCAAGTGATAACTTCTTGGTTCCTTATAGTTTTAAAAATTATATTCTAGTCCAAAACTTTTTTTTCTTATATTTTCATAGTTTAAGAAATAAAAGAAAATAGTTGAATTTTAATTAGTGATAGAAAAAAAATCAGTTGACATCGATTTCAATTATAAAAATAATTAATTTTGATGACAAAGAATTTTGTTAGATGAGAAAAGTTTTATTTGAGAGTTTTTTCACTTTCAAATTATTTGAGAAAATATATCTAATCTAATGAATTTTTTGGGTTTCGGGTATATTTTTATTTTTTGACCATGTTTTGGGTTATTTGAAGGTTTAAATGGGTTTATCAAGATATTTTGAATATTTTTTTTAGTGATTTTGGGTTAAAACATATTAAAATTTTTATTTTTTTGGCAAAATATTTTTCTCTTGATTTTTCGGTGATCCACGTGTCATAAAAAACTAAGGTTACAGATAATGTGTTGTTTACGTCGTTTGACAAACAAAAAAATTCAAATGGCCAGATAACTCGGCATCCACCCAGCTAAGAAAAAACATTTAAATGGAAAGCGTGCAGGCATGTCCTTGTTTTAGGGTCGAGACTCTTGGATTCCTTTTTGAAGGTCTTTTCTTTAATTTTTCAAAGGATTTATTTTTAAAAAAGATTAGACACCAATAAAATTATTATTATTTTGTATTATGTTGGGATAATTTTTTATCACTTAACTTAAAAAAAAAAACATAATTTTTCTTTTATAATTTAATTTTTATGAAATTATCATGTTCCATGATCGAGATCGTAAGTTTGATAGGTTAATTTAAATTTTTTTCATTACTTTTTTAAAATTTATTTTTTTTATCAATTTTACACCTCAATAATAGGTTGGTTAAGAACTTGCTTTTATATTTATTTTTTTTGGTGATTTTATTCTTATAATTTAGATCGTAAACTTCATCCATTTATTTAGATTTACTCAAGTTTTTTTTTTTATTTTTATATTTGATTTATTGGAATTGTGATTAACAGCAACCCACATTTTCATAATCTTTCCAACCCTGAAAATTTCCAACCTTTTATAAACCTATTGCCAAACATCAAATGTAACCCAAAAAAATCAAATAAAAATTTGAAGTTCAAATTCTTAGCTCTTTTTGTCCAAAACCTTCCACAACCCCCCAGGCAACAAGCTCCGATGAACAATGGGGCTGGGATTACAATTGTCGGTGAGGGTGAAATTGGATATTTCCACTGTCGGCGGTGACCTGAAACTTTTTTTCTCTCCTGATCCTTTTCTGTCTTCGTTTCTTTTTTTTTTTTCTCTTTTATTTTTCTTGATAAATGCACAAATAGTTGAATAATTCAACTACACTGATTAAAAAAAGATCATACATACATATATATATATATATATATATATCATTGAAAAGTTACTTTTTCATGATAACTCTCGCCTTAAGACAATTAATAATAATAATAATAATAAATAAATAAATAATAAATGTGATGGTCCACAAATAAGATGGACCGTATATGCGAGATATAAGATGATGGTTCGTGTTGGGAGCACAAGGTGGATGGTAATAAATGTACTTAGGCGGAAACGGTATATATATTATAAACATCATCTTGTTTAGCCCAATCAATCAGTTCTCTAGAAAATAGCACGCGATTCATCAAAATACGTTTTTTTTTTTTTTTCTGTGTTGTCTTCTTCTCGGCGTCTTTTCGTCTCTCTTTTAAGTTTTACCTCTTCTTCCATTAAAAAAAAATCGTGAAGGCGTGAGTGCTGCAAGTAACAAGTGAATAATTTTATCTATTTATTTATTCCAAGTCCATTTAATATGGATAATGGAGTAATTAATTCATCGTTCCATAGATAAAAAACCAGAAAATGGAATTAAGCACAACAGATATACATTGATATATAATAAGAACGTCCAGTACATATAAGTAATATGCAGTAGCTAGCTAGGTGCGTAGCAGCATAATTGCGAATTAAGTATCTGATCTGATATGGATGAAAGACAAATTGCAGAGTAAATAAGGCTCCACATTATTTAGAAGACCATATAATAAGAACACAAATAATTAACGATGATGGCTAGCTGTTTGCAGTGCACTACTCCTTGAAAATTAATTCATCCACCTCCAGGAAGTTCTTTACCACAAAATCCTTAATGACGTGTGGGACTTCAACATCTTCGCTTGCCTTCTCAAACTCACACATCCATTTCACCAAGCTTCCATCTCCCTTTGGAGTAACAACTATGGTTGCCTTGAAACTCTTGTAGTATTTTAGAAGATCACCCTCGATCACACTGTAAGAGACCTCCTTCTTTGCTTCGTCTACAGTGTCAATCCTCTCTTTCGACACTTTCACAAGCGGAGATCCTGAGAAGCAAAAATATTGTATGACCAAAGTAGTACTGATCATCAGTATTTGAGCATAATTCCCAAAGTGATATACTACTTAATTAGTTAGTTATATAATGCTAATTGTACGTATGTGTGTGCTTTTTTACCTTCAGCGTATGTGAAGAGGCGAATGGAACCAGCTGCCTTGCCATCGCCTTCCAGTATTTCAATGCTCTTGTATTGGTCAGGGAAGAACTTTGGGAAGAGAGTTGTGGAGTCTCTAATGTTATCCCAGAACTTTTTTGCAGCAGACTTGATCTCAACATCTACTTCAAGCTTTCCACCGGAAGCCATTGGAGTAATGCAGGAATTGTTTTTAAGTAGATTAAGAAAGAAATGAGCTCTCTATAGTGTAAACTATATGTTAGAATCTGATATATACTCTTGTACATTTATATAGTAATGGTGAAGCTTTGGATATAGATGGGAGCCTTAAATTCACTACGAACAGGTTCAACTGCCACTTTCTTAGCTGCTATCAATGTTATCATGTTGAACAATTCATCCCTCACCGCCCCTTGCAAGAAATGGGCCCGATCACATAATTTTATGTTTTTTTCTACCAGGCACAGAGCCAGTTGGCCGAGCAATTACTACAGTCTGCATGCTGCAATTTAAAGTCAAACCAAGGTTTCAGTAAATTGATAAAAAGTGTGGTCTCGGTGTATCGTTTAAACCAATTGCAATAGCGTTTATAGCCGAATCAAGTCGAATCACTGAACCTCACAAGTCTGTTAAATCATAGACTTAAATCTACAGTATGCTTAGATGTTATGCATCGCTGGGTTTTCTTGTGTGTTCCAGGAAGGATGTGCTCAGTTGGTGTGCCCAACCTAATACAAATAAATAAATAGAAAGAAAGAAAGAAGAAACGGAAGAAAAAGTGAGATATATATATATATATATGCGCGCTACCATAGAGTCTACATATAAATTTTTTTAACTTAAAAAAAATAATTAGGTGTTGCTATTAATTATTTAAAAATTGATTTGATATAACTTGGTTTTAATGGCTTCAAAGGCAACTCAAATAACTAGTAAATATAGTTTAACTCAAAATAAATATTCAATATCATATTTTTTAATAAACACCAAGACAACAACTTATTGAATCAATTAGGTCAACTGAAGTTAATCTAGCTACCAATCTGCATGTCAGGTTATGAAATTATAGTAACCTCATATAAAGCAAATAAAAACAAATTACGAAACTCAATTTTCAATAAACTCAGTATTAAATTATGAAACTGAAAAAAAATTCAATTAAAAAAAGATCTAAAAAAATAACCTAAGTAAACCCAGTTTAAGTTGTTAAACTCGTGACGTAAATCATGAGATTATGATAACCCAATCAAAAATAAATTGAAACAAATTATGAAATTTAATTCTCAATTAACTCAGTGTTGAAAAAAATTTGATTAAAAAAAGATACAAAAAACAACTCAAGTCAGTTAAGATTAACCCCCAAAATTGTGACTCGAGTTATGAGATGTAGATAATCTCATTAAAAGTAAACAAAAAAAAATTCAAAGTCTAATTATCAATCAAATCAATATTAAAAAATAAAATTGAGAAAAAAAATCAATTAGAAAAGGATGGAATAACTCTAGTCAATCGAGTTAACCCATCAAACTCATAGTCCAGGTCATAAATCTGGGATAATTTTATAAAAATTAAATTAAAAAAATTATAAAGTTCAATCCTTAATAAATTTAATATTAAAAGATGAAATTAAAATTAAAAAAATATATAGATTAGATAAAAAAAAAACATTAATATTATATTATATTATATTATATTATATTATATGAGGAGGAGTAGAGTAAAAACCCCTCCTCCTCCTTTAGTTTTTTTTTTTTTTTAATAAACACATGATTGATAAAGTGGGTGAATTTGGAGTAGTTTATTAAAAAGGTTTTTGTTGTTTTCCGTTTCAAGACAAAGCATGCCTTAAATGAGCTAAAACGTATTGAGCTATCAACCATTTTGATTAACATCTCTGTACTTATTCCTTTGATCCTAATACATCAATCATGGAGGTGTTGATGTCATCGAGGAAGTTTCCTGAAAACTATAGATTACCATAAAGAAAATATTGTTAGAAGTGAGGTTGCTCCATCAAAATATAATGAGATACTTATTAAGAGTTATTTAATTAATATTATTAATCAATCACTATATTTACCTTTTCTTCTATATCATTTTAATTAATAACTATTAGTTGCATTTAATATATAAATATATATAATTAACCTCTACAAGACATGTGATTATATCACATCAAAAGACAAATTTTATAATTAGTACTTAGTAATTTCACAAACATAACCACCTCAAAATTAACTTATATTATTAGAATGTAAAGAGATTGATTTTTTTTTTCAGGTTTTAACGATAATAATATATATTAAATAAGTCCCTTTCATGGGAGAGGAAGAGCGTTTTTGTCTAGTTTTGGTTAATCTTTCAGGTACTATTTGGAATAGCAATTGAACTGCTATTTTCGTTTTTTTAAAAAATAAAATTATTTTTTTTGAACTGTTTTAATATTCTAATGTTAAAAATAAATTTAATAAAAAAAATTATTTTAATATATTTTCAAGCAAATAATATTTTAAAAAATAATTTCTACTACTATTTCAAACACTCTTTAATGAATTTTATGAAAATTAATATATATGACTATGAAAATAAATAAACAGTGAATATAATTGTACAAATCAATAATAACTTAGTAAAGGTAATCCTATTTCATTAAATTATTTTAGTAGTATAACATAGCTTGTTTTTTCGGTTGGTGGGACGGTGCCTTTATCTCTCGATTGTGAAATAAAAAAAAAAATTATTCGACTGTCTACATAGCTGTTCTAAAACTCACGAGAAATAATCCTGCTATGGAAAGGCGCCCTCGGGGCTATCGGGGCAGCCCGGACCGAACCCTCTTTTTATTTTAATCATCAACCGAATTTATAGGTTCTTTTATTGTTAGGTCGGGCTCAAGCTGGCCAAACATTAAAGTTCGAGTATTTTTTTTCGGTGACGATTCAAGATACCGAACCATAAATCACCGAAGAGAGGCCTGCATTAAAGTAGCAGGAGAAATCGCTAGCCAACCGAAAAAGGAAAGTTAAAAGATTACAGGTTTGCTGCTCAATCCAACCAAATATTTTGAAGTTAGAGCTCGTTTAATTTTATATTTTAAAAATATTTTTTTAAAAATTAAATTTATTTATTTATTTCAAATTAATTTTTTCATATTTTTAAATCATTTAATGTATTAATTTTAAAAAAATAAAAATATATCATCTTAACCCTTTAAAAAACAATTACTCCCGAACTTCAAATACCGCCGAACATTATTTCTATTAATGCATTCTCAGCGTAAATGTTTTCGCTTTAAGGGTAAACTTCACTTTTGCTCCTGTAAATACACCAACATTTCACTTCTACTCCTATAGTTTTATATTTCTCATTTGATGCTAAAATTTTTCAAAATGTTTCAATATCACCCATTCCATTTTTTCCCTACCACATAGATAAGATAACATTGAATAATTTCAAGCTGTAGGGTCAGAGTTTGAATCCTCATCGATCTACAAGTATAAACATGCTATAATTTACCCTTGCTGTCTTTTCCCGAACTAAGTTATTTTGAAATCTTATATCTTAAAATGAGGCATTTTAATTTATGACATACACAGTACACACCACATTAGCAAGCAATGATGCCATTTTTCATTTTATAAGACGTTATAAGCAATATTCTTTCACAAGTAACGACTAACAAATGTTTCGACTTCTAGCTGCTAAAAAATCACATTATTAGCAAGCTCTAGTCCCAATCTATGCATGTGCCCGACGAAAACAAAACAAAAAAATACAATGAAATTGATATTTATGAATGTTGTATTGGTTATTTTTTAAAATGTTTTTTATTTTAAAATATATTAAAATAATATATATTTTTATTTTAAAAAAAATTATTTTTAACATTAAACGATTTAAAAATATAAAAATAATTAAAAAAAAAACTATTTGAAACGTAATTCTAAAAAAAAGCCAAAGTCCACAATTAACAAGTGGTCGGGTTTATGGAAACCAGCTTTCAGTCTTTCCCTCTATCCCTTGTTCTCATCTCCAAACTCCACAAACATGTCAGCAATAAGTAGTTCGAACATGTATTCAGAATATTGAAGCCTACATTAACATTTTATGATCGGTGAATAGGACTTGAAAGTACAGGAAATTGGGACCTTAGATCCTACAATATCATCAATGGCAATCAAATTATTGTTAAATGTCTAAATTCTTGGACATTTAAAAGAGATGACGAAGAAGGTAGTTTTGGGGAACAGAGATAAAAGGTGGGGGAGAGATAAAAATACCAATTTACTGAAAATTGGATGGAAGGAATGAAAGCACCCGCTCAACTGCCATGCACCTTGCTTGTTCAAAAAAGAAGAAGAAAATCAAATAAGAAATGGAGGGAGAGGTAGCAGCTTGTATTTCCTTATCAAGCAATACACATCCCACCATTCCACAAAATCATCAAGAGGTAAGTAAGCGATACCCAACTTTTACTATGTTTGCCTTTTCTTTTTCTTGAAGCACATCTCTCCCCCCCCAAAAAAAAAAAAAAACAGGTTGTTGGAAGATGTTGTAGTTGAGTATTCTCCTAATCTTCCTCTTGCTCAATACGTACTCATCAGAGGATTCTCCTAATAATATTTACTCACATTTAGCAACTGCAGTTTATAATCATTTCCACTTTTGTCATATATTTTTTTCGAAGAAATATACAGTTCAATCCAAGTTAGATGAACTGGATTAATCTCTGGAGAAGAGATCCGTGAGATCCATCTTCCTAGATTGTCATGAAATCTCATCTGTTAACATTATGCGCTTCGTTGCATTAATCCTTTAGTAGAGTAGAGGTTAAAAATTTAGCCAAGGAAGACCATTATGCCTTTTGGGTTTGTCTCAGCATGGAACAAGCGACGGAGAAGCAAGTCCCAAGATCACTCAGACCCTTGTACGCCTCCTCCTCTCTCTCTTTTTATTTTCCATACAAATTTTCCTTCACCCTAATTTGCAGATTAAAATAGCAGTTTCCGTAGTTTGAGATTTTGTTTACCTTCCAGGGGTTTATAAACCTATGGAGTTTTGGCAACTTGAAGATCAAACACCTCAATCCACAAAGAGACGTCATGGATCATCGGTTTTCACACTCAAGGAAATGGAAGAGGCAACATGCTCTTTCAGTGAAAAAAATTTGGTTGGAAAAGGGGGATTTGGACGAGTCTATAGAGGCGTCCTGCGGTCGGGAGAGGTACTTCTTTTTAACAGAAAATTTTATCATACTCCCAGGAAAAAACAAAACTGATATGGTCATGAAATGGTTGTTTCTGAACACAAATCATAATCTGAATCGCATTTAGGCTAGAATTCTGAATTTCCCAAATAGACATAAAGCTAATGCATTCAATTTTAATTCTAAAAAACCTGCTGCGATTTTAGTTCCTATATTATGTAAAATACCAGAACAAAGAGCAGTAAAACATGACACTCTAGTTTTCGAAAAACATACAAAATAGCTCCTCTTCTCTAATCTGTAGGTCGTAGCAATCAAGAAAATGGAGCTGCCAACATTTAAAGAAGCTGAAGGGGAACGGGAGTTTCGTGTAGAAGTTGACATCTTGAGCAGACTTGAGCACCCCAATCTGGTTTCCTTGATTGGATATTGTGCTGATGGGAAGGACAGGTTTCTAGTGTATGAATATCTGCAACATGGGAATCTGCAAGATCATTTAAATGGTCAGTTTATCGCACAAAATACTATTCTCATTCCCAAATCGTTAATTTCACATCTAGTAATCTGCAACTGTATTCTAGGATATGGAAAAGCAAAAATGGAATGGCCTTTAAGGTTAAAAGTGGCACTTGGATCAGCAAGGGGACTTGCTTATCTCCATTCAAGTTCTGATGTTGGCATACCAATTGTCCACAGAGATTTTAAATCCACCAACATCCTTCTAAATGCAAATTTTGAAGCTAAGGTAACAATTTTGAGGCTTCCTAATAATCTCAACTGACCCACAAACACCTATGTCCCGTGTTAACAGTGAGGTTCTTCATAACTACTGCTGATAAAAAAAATGTTACAAATAAATATCAGAATCAAAAGCATATAGCTAAACTCCGTGTATCCCTATCCATTACAGATATCTGATTTTGGTCTTGCAAAGTTGATGCCGGAGGGGCAGGAGATATTTGTGACTGCAAGAGTTCTCGGAACATTTGGGTATTTTGATCCCGAGTATACATCGGTATGAACTTCTGTTAACTTATTTACATGTCTAAATGGAAATTACCATTGTTTAACCACAATTTCTTGTTCTTTTTCATGAATAAACTCTTAATTAAGAGTTTGAACCATGCCTTGCCTTTGTAACATGTTCGGACATGGGTCATGGCTAGTCTGTAACCTCATTAAAGCATCAGTCATAATTAGGAAGGCAAGCTACTGGGAAGAAATTTTTCTCAGTAGCTATGAAGGTAAAGAATGATGAGTTATAACCAGATGAACCTGACTAGCCTTAAGAGTGTACTCGCATTTTTTATGTCTGAGCTTGAGCTGTGTTTGTTAACATGCATATAAAACTGAAAGTGGTCTAGAAACAGAAGCATTTAACAAAGAAAATTAGCAACTTCTCTATTTTAGCAACCCTAAAGGACTTGCTAGCAATTTAAGATGTGTTTTATATCTTACACCAAATAAAGATGGCAGAAAATCTGAACCTGAAATTCCAACAACTTTGAATTAATAGTAAAATCTAAGTAAATCTCGATGCAACAAGATTATACCATGCTATGCATTTAGAAAAAAAAATAAAGATTTATATGCATAACTTTCTTTAGCACTATTGCTGGTTCACTTGCAACTAGGTCAGACAAAACCTGAAGTTATCAGTTATGCAGACTAGGACAATTACAACACTTCCTGTAATTGATCTTGGGTTTGTGACCAAAACAGTGCATGTTCTGATCACATTTTGTGCATCAAATACATATATCGACACTGAAGATTCTTTCCAAATTCTCTTCCAGGAATTTCTTTTATGCAAACTCACTACATTTGGCCCTGCCTGGATTTACATTAATCACCACAAAAGTTCTAAATCATGCACCAAACATTTTCAATAAAAGCAGCACAAACAAAAAAAAATCCTTCAAGGCAAGGATCTGACAGTCTCTGAGAAACATCAAGCAACTCCTAGTTTGACTTTGATTCAAGTATAATATTGCCTAACATCTCTTCATCATCAGCTTAACTCAGTTAGGCACTTAGGCCTTGAGACCAATCCCTAATTAGTTGGAGTCTATGCCTTTGACGAAGCAAGAATTATTGCACAACAATCTTCAGTCCCAGAAATTAATTTTTGCCTAGTTACATTTGATTAGCAAGTTAGATCTAAGGATTAGCCTGTCTCTTTTCATGACAGACAGGGAAACTCACTTTACAAAGTGATGTCTATGCATTCGGTGTGGTTCTTCTTGAGCTTTTGACTGGGCGTAGAGCGGTAGACTTAAACCAGGGACCAAGTGATCAAAACCTTGTCCTACAGGTACGACAAACTCATCCTATTTCGACTGATTTTTCTACTATAGTTTTGAGGATATTAGAGGATTAACCATGAACATGGCTGAAATACTAAATAAATTATCCTTTATGTTTCAGGTTAGGAATATTTTGAATGATCGGAAAAAATTACGCAAGGTAATTGATCCGGAGCTTAGTCGGAGTTCATACACATTGGAATCTATTGCTATGTTTGCCAACCTGGCTTCACGCTGCATCCGCATTCAGAGCAGTGAGAGACCCTCCATGGCTGAATGTGTGCAAGAACTCCAAACAATTATCTACACAAATGCAAAACCCATGGGCATGGGCATGGGCATGATGACTTTCAAAATGGTCTAATAAACGGTTCATCAGCACAGAAAGTGTTGCATCAACAATAAAGATCCTCTATTTTCCTTCCTTTGGTTATTGACACTTTGAAGGCAAGAGACCTATGATTTTAAAAGTATAAGTGTACAACAACAAACAAAAAAAGACACTATATGGAGAAAGGATTCTAGTAATTTATCAATTACAGCAGACAAAATTTAAGAATAAAAAAAATATGGCTTTATGGTAAAGAACGTTAACCATAAAAATGTAGAGAGCAAACAAAAGAGAATCTACAACCAGCAAGAAACATTATTTGTGTATCTGGTTCTGTCTAGAATCAACATTTCGTTTTAATTATTTTTCCACTTAATGACAACTGTTGTATATTATATCATTTTGAAATATGGAGAGGTACTTTCTTTGCTTGATAAAAAGGTATGATAAGGCAGGTCCCATTGAGATTTCACAACCAACTTTAGAGGCGACTTTTCTTTTCTATTTTACTTTTTGTCCAAGATTACACTTTACATGTTTACATTTTCTGTTTGCCATATGCATGTTTTGTAAATTCATTGAGTATAATGTAAATGACATGTAAGAAACGGAGATGCCTGGTGGGGATTACCTGTAACACAATATGTTTACGCCATGAATATGATAAATTACAAGCAAGGAGATGCTGGACCATCAGATCGAATTCCAGGCCTAAACCAACCTGATTGGATGAACACCACAACCTGGCCAGACTATACCCTGAAGGACCTGGACCAGAATCCAAATCTTCAATAAGAAAAGTGTAACAGACAATATTCAAATAGAAAAAACTCACATGAGAAAGATGTTGATGAGATTGATGAAAACATAAAGGAACAAAAGTAAATTTTAGCAATAATGATAAACAAAAACAATTAACATGGAGGGGGAGGGGGGGGGGGATGCATGAAAAATTATGAGTCCAATCAAGACAGTGTCTGATGTACCTCGGAAACAGGTGTCATGACTTCCATGTATCCATTTGTGAAGAAAATTCCATATCGGAGCCTGAAGTATCAAGTTCTGAAGGATTCTTTGAGACTAAAAGTTTCTTGCACATCAAATGTTTGCGCCTCTGCAACATCAAAAGGACCCATATGCTATCAGTTTTAACGATGTTGTAACCTGCTTTTGTGTACATGTTGAAAGGGGCTGAATCAATCATTCTGCAGTGCAAGTACACGTCTCGCATACTACTCATCTTGGAAATTAGTTCCTCGCTTGCCTTCAGAAGATTCCACCCAATTCCCCTCCTGGAAGTTACACAGGCATAAAATTAAGTCCGGTCTAGTTCTACACAATGTACTTAGACACTGCAGGTTTTGAAACTAGTTTAGTAGCTAAGGGTCATGTAGGGGTAAGTTACCGATAAACATATAAAATTACAAAAATTTGTATCGTGAAGATCTGTAGATCATGGAAATGTCACAAGGCATTGACATATTCATGAAGCCACAGAAAAGGTAACACCTATCAAAGGAGCAAAAATCTTAAACTTACAGTTTGTGATGTAAGCTTATCAAGGTTCTGTTATTTCTAGTTCTCTCCATTGATAGTGTTATTAAGGTTCTGTTATTTCTAGTTCTCTCAATTGATTGTGTTATTAACGAATTAAATGCATCGTTCTATATCAAATTGATCTAACTTTTAGTGTTCAATTAGTTAGCAAAACACGGAACGCAAAATTGTATTTGTGCAGGTAAAAGAAGCCAAACCATATTTTCGTACGAGTACGAGTAAAAGATTTGAATTCCAAATGGCTATCTATAAACAATTCTCACAAATCCTCACCTGCTTAAAAATCTAATCCTATTAGAAAACTCAGGTTGCAAAGACTTGTATGGACATGTTAGCAACCTTCCTGGAGTGATTTTTTTGTTCATTAAGGATTTCCGAGGTCACATAGTGTCACGATCACACATTCTCAAACTTAGCTCTAACTCGGAAGACAAAGAACAGTTTTTGGTTGAGAGTTGAATGTATACGAAGGGTTCCTCTTAGGTATAAATTGATACGAGTCAAGATTCACAAGTTTAACAACAAAATGCCTACTGATTCCAAATAAAAGCAAAGTTGACAAATTTTAACTAGAAATGCCTCATTCCAAGTACCCAAAAAAAAAAGTAAAAGCAAGGCTTAAGTACCTACGATGTGACTGCTTAACAGCCATGTTGCAAATGTAAGGAGCATTTTTTGGAGGGGTAGGTGTAGGAGGAGAAGCATTAGCCCCCCTTTTGTCAAAACAAACCTCTACAGTCCCTGCCAACTCTTCGAGGTCCTCCTCCTCTTCTCCACCATTCGTCTCTTGTTTCCCTTTATAAAACCCAATAAGCGTAACGGCATGTGGTATTGCAGCTCGCCTTTCAGTCAAGTACTGCTGCACAAAGTAGCAAACCAAAGACACATAACCAACAGGCAACGACATAGACTCAACAAATGACTCTGCTAGCAATTTAACAGTGATATCCATCTCCCACGGCTTCATCACCCTAACCAACATAGACCCAGTTTCAAGTTGTTGATAGTATCTGAAATCTTGAAGTGCTTTTAGCTTTTCAATCTCTTCATTGCTCAAGAACCTCCCTGTTTTATATGAATCCTCAATATAGGAGTAGGTGGTGGAAGCACTTGGTGTTTCTGTCTCTGTTTCTGTTGCTGTTGTTGAAGAGGAGGAGGAGGAGGAGGAGGAGCAGTTTGAGGAGAAACAGAATCTGGATTTGAAATAGCAAGATTTGTGGAGAGAAAGGAAAGGTTGTTGTAGATTTGGGGGTGAAAGAATTAAAGGCAGTCTTTTGTAGGGTTGTGAATCTGAGAAGAGATTGAGAGAGGCTGAGACCGAGATCGTTGTAGCCATGGATAAGGATGAAAGAAGAGTAGTTTGTTCAGTTCAGTTCAGATCTGTCTTGTAGTTTAATGAGATAAACAGCAAGCAAAATCATCGCCACCGATCAATTCCAGAAAATCCAGATGAAGATGTTTATTTTTATTGTTTCTTTTTATTTTATTTTTTTAACTTTTAACTTTCCCGCACTGAGAGTTCGTTTTAGTCTAAATAAAATCGTAATAGCTTCAAATTTGATTTTTATCTAGAAAATAATATTTTTTTATTTTATAAATTTATTTTTTATAATATCACATCAAAATAATATAAAAAAATTAACAAATAATTATCCAAGAACAAATAATTTATCCTCGCTTTAAACGTGCAAGACTGGGCCCGAGCCGTTCTAAAATCACACATACTGGATCGGCCCAGACTGGGCCCGAGCCGTTCTAAAATCAGATTCAGATGCTTGGGAAAAACAAAAACGTCAAATCGAAACGGCACCAAACCAGCATAAACAATGAATATTTCTTTCTGAGTGAATCGACCGAAATACTTGAAAAACCGTCTCGTTTGATTGGGTTAATGAATTGAATATAACCCGGATAATCCGGTTCCAAGAAATCACAATGCAAGGAGGAGCATGCTGATGCGATCACAAGCCAGATAAAGTAACTTTGGATCCCTTGCTTGGGGCTTTTTAGGTCAAAGAAATGGAGCCTCGCGGAGTTCAAAAGAGAATAGAGTTCTATTTTGACTTTTGGGAGACAGCCAAATTGCCATAATTATGACAAGCATTTTAACCTTCCAAGGGAATCTTCTATGGGGCATTAAATTAAAATTAAAAGAGAACCTAGAATGCGTGTCAGTTTCACTGTATCTCTATGCATATTTTACTCATTCCATCTTTTATTGTTTGATTTTTAATTTTAATCTTTTTTTTAATTTTTAATTTAGTTTTTGATTTTTTTTATAAAAATATTTTCAATTTAAACCTTCAATTATAATTTCTCATATATTTTATTTTTTATCTTAGTTTCTATTCTTTTTATGTTTTATTTCAGTTATATTTTTTTTTCTCATATATTTTATTTTTTATCTTAGTTTCTATTCTTTTTATGTTTTATTTCAGTTATATTTTTTTATTCTGATTTGTATATATATGATGTCATCCTTCTATTTTTAATTTTTAATTTTTTTCTCTTTGCTCTTTTTCAAAAGTTTTATAATTTTTAATTTTATTATTCAAATCAAATTTATAATTTTTTTTCAAATAGTAATAATATTTATTCCAAGTTGGTCCCTTTTCTTTTAATAGTTTTTATGTTTTTTAATTTTATAATTCAATACAAGTTTATAATTTTTGTTATTTCAACCCCAATGATAGTATTGATGATAATTATAGTTGTAATAATAATAATATTAATAATTATTATAGTTATAACAATAATTATTGTTATTATTATAAATGAACTAATTATTGCTACACGTTGGAATTAATTTTGCTAATACCATATTTGCATCTTACCTTTTTATCAGCTCAGTTCACCTAAACAAACCCTAATTTTATATCATGAAAATCAAGGCATACAAATAGTAAGTAAATTCTATATCTTGAGAAATCTCCATTCTCTACAATGAAATGGGTAATCTATGTTAAAAAAACTAATGAAGCAGTAAATTGACGAGTTTTTTCAAAAAAAAAAAAAGATCTAACACTAAAGGAGTTTTAGCCAATATCCATACCTACACCCATACAAATTCTTCAATGGAAGGTTGCAAATTGGTTAGACCAGGGCCATGATTTTCCATTGATATCGTTCGTACAGTTTAGACAGACAAAAGTATAACTCCAAAACGATCATTGTAGTTGGCATCATTTACTCAACTCTTCTGGATTTGTCTCTTTTACTTTGGTCCCTTCTCAAGAGAAATTAACCAACATCCAAATGGATCAAAATTAACATTCTAGCACAGAAAAAAGCCCAGTGATCATGACTCACTGCTCTCTTCTTGATTCGTACTCCCATTTCTTTATCACCTCCAGTAAAATCTCATTCCAAGTATCTATAGGCCCTGGCAAGCACCAATGCACACAATCGTTTTGCACACGCTCAGCTACACCGTAAGCAAATGGAAATGGATGCATATATGGACCTGGGTGACCATCTGGCCTCATCAATGACAACTTGGAAACATCGAGTGCCTCTAATCTGAACTTTTCAAGCTGCACAGAATTCATTTTCGCAGCTTCCACTTCTTCAACCTCGACTTGTCTCATCTCTGCATCCATCCCTTCAAGTGTTTTCTCTCCCTCCTTATAAGGCTCGGTTTTTGGACAAGCACCTAACTTATCCCAATCACCTTCGAAATGGGCTGGTGAAAAAGTAGTCAAGAGTGCATCAAAACCACTGTCATTAGGCCCTTTCCTGTCAACTAGAGCCTTAAGTGTGGTCTTTATAGCCTTCCTCAAGATATCATAAAATCCAATCTCAGTGTGATTAAGATCAGGGCAGTAATGACAACCTAGTACTTGATCACCTTCATAATATACTGCTGGATGTAAGAACCAATGCCCAATTGATAACACAACCATGTCAATTCCATTCATGTCAGCAGCCCATCTCTCATCAACGTGATCCAAAAACAGCTGGTTATGATTGAGACCAGTATTGGATTTTTCCACGCCTCTAACAAGAAACGGTGACCAATAGACTGAGATGCTGAAATTGTGAGACTCAAAATACCATCTACGAAACTTGTTTTCTTCACCATCTCGATAAACAAGATTAGGGGGAGAGACAGAGGATAGCATGCAAAGAAGTGACTCCAATTGGTTTCTAGCCATAGAGTCACCGACAAAAGCTAAATGTTTGTTTCTAAGGAGTTGGAGAAATGTGTTGGGTTCAAACCTTGGAAGCTTACATTGCTTCGGTTTCCATCTCCAGTAGAGATAACCCATGTCCGGCCTGCCATGGGCAATGCAACTCTGGCCTTCCTTGATTGTACCGCAGGTTGAACCGTTATACAAAGGATCCCTCCTATCAGGTACCCAATTGCCATCGGTGTAGTCACAAGAAGTTTCATCTTCTGCAACATGAAAAAAAAAATCTTAGTACCAAAAAGCAGAGTAAGATTTTTTAATTAAAGAAAAACTACTCGTAAGTTGTTTTGCAGGTAAATAAATGCACCTAATAAAGCAGGAGGAGGAGAAACAGAAGAGGAGGTGAGAATGGTTGTGGTGGTGTGGTGGAGGGGGTAAGGGTATAAATACACGCGAAAGAGAACTAAAGGGAGCATAGCATAGAAGGTCCATGGAATGAGCTTCCTAGCAAGAGAGGGATGGAGGGTGTGGTGGTCTTTGAATGGGCTGCCCATTCTGAAATGTAAGGGAAGAGATGGTTTGGATCCGGCCAAGTGTAGACAGAGAAGGAGCAAGGGGGAGGGGAAGTTGGGGTTAGACTTTGGAGAGGGAGGGTTTGAAGGAAAAGGACAGAGACAAAGGTGGTTTGGTATAGTCACATCGAGAATCACATTTTCTTTTCCCGTATTATAATATATTATGGTTTGGGCACCTAATATTGCGAAGTTGTATGACTCTTGTGTTCTCGTGTTTCGTGTATATTCTGTGTTTTAGGATGTTTTTTTAAAAGGTATTTTTTATTTAAAATTATATTAAGATGATTTTGATTTTTTTTTATTTTTAATGCTTGAAAATCGAAATTATCATAAAATGATAAAGATAAAAGAGAGAATATTTACCCATAACTCGTTTCAAAGAGCTTGAGAAAATATAAATTTATTTTTTCCAACTTAAATATATTTAAAAATATTTTTAAAAACAAAAAATAAAATTTTTTAATTAATATGGATATCCTGATTAATTTGTATTAGTTTCAACTAATGTTATAAATACTAAAATTAATAATCATATAAATTTTTAGTAATTCTAGAAAAACTCAAACATGTAATTGTTATATAAAAAAATATTTTTATTTATATTAATTTATTTTTAATAATAGCATGTTAATTTTTTTAAAAAAAGCATGCTATAATTGCCTTACGTGGTGCTTTTCTTTATTAATTAGCCGTTGAGTGCCAGTATCTGGTATTTTCATTTATGGTGATGGGAACACCCTGCATGTGCCCGTCACTTCTTTATATTTGAAAAAATAAAAAAATTGGTGAAGCAGTGTATGCTTTTATAAAATTAGTAATCAGAGAATGAGTAAATTCATTTTTTCGGAAATAAATAAATAGATTATTGAATTAGTTTAACCACCCGGATTTTCTTCTTGAAGAGGTCTGACTCCTTGCTCTTGTACTGACATTTTAGCTCAATTACACCCCTTTATTTCTTAATAAATTATTAATAATTTTGTGTTGGCTTTTGATGGATAAAATTCTTGTGAATTTTTAAACTAAGGTATAAAAATTTTGCTTTTGACTATTTTGAAGAAATAGGTTTTATTTCGATGTGCCAGAAAGCATTTGAGAATACCTCTTGTTCAAATAGTTTAAAGAAATTATTTAGAACTGTCACTCCATCCATCCATTCCCTTTTGATTTTTTTTAATCAAGGTAAATATCCTTTATAATTTCCTGATAAAAAAAATGAAAAAAATTGAATAACTCAATACAACTAAAAATTTATTTTAATTATTTAATAAAAATAAGTAATCAAGTATTTTTTTATAATTTATTTATTTTTTATATATTATTGTACGACTATAATATAGCTATATATAAATTTAATATAATATATATATATATATATATTAAATTATTAAATAATAATTTATTTTTTTATTCTATTTTTTCCGCGAGTAGTTTTATATTTTAATATTATAATTATCATTTGACGTTGACAGTGACATTGATGCCTCACGCTTTTAAGCATAGTTTTTAGATTTAGTTTGGTGGCTGGTTAGATTTAGGGTCTAGATTCTGAATTTTAATCGGGTAATTGGGTTGTTTAGGTTAAATTTTTTTTAAAAAATAAAATAGCATTATTTTAGTAAAATAAAACCAAAATCAACGGGTTGTAATTGATTTTTGACCGGTCACGTTGAGTTTTGTTTTTCCTTATTTTTTTTAATCTGGTTCGATTCCAACTTTAGATTAACTGGATTTCAAACCGAGTTTTAAAACTATGCTGGTAAGTTTTGAAAAAGGAAAAAAACACACAGACATTATGAAAACATTTAAAAAACCTCTACCAGATGAGATTTTTGGTTGAAGAAGTTTTTGAAAGGAGAAGATTTTATTTCTCTGACTTTTTTTTTTTAATCTTAGAAATTTATTACAACGATGATCATCTGTTTCTTAAATATCTGATTTTAGTCTTGCGTGTCATGATATTCATAAAACAATGCAAGGCGTGTCGACTACACTTACAGTTAAAATACGTCAATTGCAATAATCACAAGGACTGCCGTTAATGATTACTTTTATGCCTTTAGGAAGATAGCTTTTAGAAAAGGAAGACATGCCCAATAATTCTGGTTTGATGAAAAAGAACCTGCCATTAATTAACAAGTATGGTGGTGCAGAGTTTTGGTTTGAAGCTTCTATGCAGTTTTTAGAGGGTGACTGGAAGTCAAATTAAAGTAGTTATTTTTTTAAAAATAAATTTTTTTGTTTAAAAATATATTAAAATATATTTTTTTAATTTTTAAAAGAATTATATCTAACATCAAAACAATTCAAAAATATATCATAATAATTCAAAAATATATTTGAAAATACGATTTCAAAAACCTTCTTACTTTAGTTAGCCTAGAAAACTCATTACACCCTCCTTGATTTAGAGTAATAATAAACTGATTTAATCATAGAGTAATCTTTTTTCCGAGAAATAGCAAAGGCATTCAAGAGGAACAGATTGCACAAGTCAACTCGTTGATCAGCAATACGCATCGGCAGAAAGAGGTAATGGCCCCATGATGTTGAAATTATGTGTTGTCCCAAGATGATGCGTGTGAGAAGAAAACTCCTGCATCCATTATATGATATGACACCTTACCTGAAAGCAAGTCATAATCATCTTGTGACGGTGAGATCCAGCATCTCAAGAAATTTATTTATTTTTGGATTCGGGAAATCTTCTCTCTTAAAAACGTATTTTATAACCCAAATAAATGAATAAAATTTTAGTTGTATCTTTTATAAATAAATATCTGACTGGAGCTTAAGACCTCTTGTATAAATTTCAAACCATTTATTATTACGTTATTCTCTTTTGAGAAACATGATTTGTACTTATTAAAAACGTTAATTTGCTGTGACCATGATTTCTCTGATCCATCCTTCCTTGTCCACGTGATTTTCCGGTGATATAAGAACAAAGACTGTCAGATTATCCTGGAGGGCAGGTGGGGATGAGTTTCAGCCATGTCTTCAAGCAGCCCCCGGCTATTTGTCCAGGTGCTCTTGAGTGTACTAGACAGGCTACTCGTAGTTTCTTGAACATTCGTAATTTTACAGACGTGCCGACAAAGTATGCACAGAATTGTATGCAAGCATCTGGTGTTTGCTGCTTTGAATTTTTGTGTATGGGAGCTGTCATGCACTTGCCATGGATTTTAATATGTGTTGTGTTACCATTTCGTCGATATTGTATATGAATCAGACAGGACCAGCCAGTGGAGATCTACTGTTGTGGCTCCCAAAAGTAGAGCTCCTATCTATCATTGGTCGTCTCTGGTGTATTTTTTTAACTTTGTCATGATGCCAAATATTATAAATTAACTAATTTAATTTCTCCAGCCAATAGCTACAGGTGAAATTCGATCGGCTACCTTGGGAATACGTAATTCAGATCCAATCTGGACCTCTAATTGTATGACGTGTATGGTCGCACCCAGAGCACGTACAGAAGGGTTCGTGTGTAGTACTAACACGTGGCTCACCGACACAATAGTAACCAGCAACGGGTTCTGTGAACTTTTTTCATCTACCAGCCTTCCGTTGAATCCTGAAGTGGCTAAAGTTAAAGAGTGGTGTCGTTTTATCACAGTGCGCATCTAAATCTCTCTGTTTTTTTTTTTTTTTTAAAATCATTAAGTTTTTGGATCACATAATTAAAATAAAGATTTCCTCCATCTCTGAATCTCTTTAGCACGATGAAAAATTAATCACCCGACTCAAATGAAAATGTATTTTTTTAAAAAAATATAATATAAATATTATCAAATCTAATCTGATATTCATTATAAACTAATTCAAAATATATATTTATACTACATAGATATATCTGTATAATATATAGATTTTTTTATGTAATATAACATACACATATCTCAATAATAATATAAAAAACATAAATATTTATAATATTATAATTTAATATATATATATATATTGACTATTTTATTTTCTATTAAGTGATAAATATCAATTAACAATAAATACATACCCGAAATTTGATAAATAACTTATAAATATTTAAATTTCTTACATAGTAAGTAACAAGTAGTGTGTAAATATGAAGATTGAACTCATTAATACCATTATCATCCTTAGTCTTAATATTCCCAAGTATAAAATTCATAAGATCAAGTTGCTAGACATAGATAAGTTAGTGAAGGTAAGATTCTTCTAATTATGAGAGGCATCCATCTCTGAACCCATCACTGGGGGGAAAAACCTTTTGTACGGAATGCAAGTCAAAATTATTAGGATGTCCAGATTTAAAAAAAAATCAATTATCAATTAATTATTAAATTTAAACGAAATTATAAAAATAAATTATTGGGCGATGGCTATGGACCCGACATCTGCCTAGCAAATCCGACAAGCAGCAGTAGCAATTCGTCTGAGCCACGGATCGTGCGGGAGACTATAAACATTTTTATAATGTCGATGTGTTAAAAAGACAAAAAAACAAAAATACTATGTTAAGAGAGGGCACGGCCCACGGGGCAAACCGACACTGGCGCCTGAATATAAAACGAGCATGGCGACGCAGGCCGTGGCTGAAAAGGAGGGGCGGGTGAGTGGTGGCTACCTAACTAGGAGATAATGATAATATTGTAGGGACCACAATATAGGTAGGTACTATTTTGCCCCGGTTCTAGTGGTCAGAGGGGGTGAAGGGCCACGACGACGGTGCTGCTCATTTCCAGAAAAAAAAAATATTAAAAAAGTCTTGCTTATAGTACGGAGAAAGCTACCAAACGTTTGAAAAAGGGTCCCCTGTTTTTATTTAATTAATAAATTCGATTCTTACCAAAATGAGTTGAAAGGTGAAACTGTCAGCTCCGACCATGGTAATTGGAACTGTTGATCCCATACCCAGGTACTGTTTCCTTGTTTTTAAGCTTCTACCTTTTTTTTCCTTCTTTCTCTACTTGACACCTGGCAACTGCACAGGTGACCAACATAAGATTTCCAATGGCAGGGAAGTAATTCCATGGATACTCCAACAAAAATATCATCGTAAAATTCTTTTGAAAATTTAAGTGTGATTTAATGTTTTGATACAAAATTATAATTTTTTATAGTTAATATTTTAATCTGAATCATATTTTTTTAATCCTAAACTTGTTTAGTGCTTCATAAATGCATTTACATTTACTAAATCATTTATATATCCACCAACAAAGTATTGAATTAGCAGTTAAAACACTATTATATTTTTCTGAGAGTAAAAATAAAAGTTTTGTTCTCATAAAACGTATTTATTGAGAGAAAGAGTCATAAATCTTAAATAAAATTAGTCTCACTTTTTTTAAAAGAATATATATATAAACATATCGAATAAAAAAATCATTTAGATATACTATAAAAAAGAAATTATTATTTACTTGTGTTAAAATCATATTTTTCTGTTCAAAATCATTTATTATTAAAAGCCTCGCGGCACCAAGTTTTTACATAGGTTTCCAGCTCTCAATTTATCCTGTATCCAAGGCTGTTATCAAGTTAATATTCTTATATTTACTTACATTATTCCTTCTACGAGGCCCGTATCAATCATTCATGAGTCGTGGCCCATTTTTAGCCTTTTTAGCCAATATGAAATCCCAGTTAATTTCTTTTAACGCCATTTTCTTGAGCATTTGTTTTTTTTTTCCTGGTATTTTTATATAAAATGGGAAAAAGAAGAAGAAGAAGCAGAACTTAGGAGGGTATCTGAGGGCGTGTTACAGAGCTCTTCTCAAAATAGCTTGCCAGAAGCACAAGAATACATTTAAAAAGTATCTAAAAAAAAAAAATAAAAGTAAAACCTATGTCAAATATTTTCTTGTACGTGGTGCATTATATTTTTATATATAAAAAAATTTAATTAAAAATATATTAAATGATATATTTTTTTGAACTTTTTAACATCATAAATTAAAATAATAAAAAATAAGAAACTAAGAATTTTGTAAATGGACGCCTCCTCATATTTTATACTAATTCAAGGCTATTATTTATCAACGACAAACAAAATTTATAAAGGACGTAATATTACTATCTAAAAAACAAAATAAGATAAAACAGTATTAAATTTGGGCTGAACAACCCCAGCCCACATAGTTAAATGGGCCAGAGGCCATATGAACCCAAATTAACCCACAAAATGTAGCTCTCCAACATAACAACCCAAAAAACACAAGGAGAAGAAGAAGAAGCTGGTGAAAGCAAAGCTCAATCAAGAGCAGGAACTATCGACAGCAGCCATGGCAATGGAAGGTAGCAACATCAACAGCAACAGAGAAGACTTTACGGTGGGTTGCTTGCTTTCTATCAAAACCACCTTAGGCGAAGAGTTTGATGGACAAGTCATTACCTTTGACCGGCCCTCCAACATCCTCGTTCTTCATATCCTCCACTCTAATCTTTCCTTTTCTTTTCTATTGCTTTAAAACATCAGTATTTTTATGTTTCTTCTTTGAGATTTCTTAACTATTTTATTTCACAAGAGGGATCGAAACCTGGTCCGAAGAAAAACATAAGGTTTTTGAAAGCAAATTATATAAAGGAATTTTCTTTTCTGGGTCAAGCCGAGGACCCACTTGACATCAAGAAGTGTTATATTGATCTCCACAGTCTTCAAGCCAGGGAGGAATTGGCGTTAAGGTGATTTTCATTGTAACCCATCCGCGGATTTGTGTTTTCTTTTTTTTTTAAAAAAAAAAACAATAATCAAGTTTTTGTAAAGTTTGGATTGGACTGGATTTGCAGGCAAGCAGAAGCAGATGCTGAGAGGATTGGAGTGGGTGTCACTGCTGAGGCACAGGGCATTTTTGATGCCTTGTCTAAGACGTATGTGCCCTTATCCTTACTCCTGTGGTGTTATATCTTGTTGCTAGCAAGCGTATTATGCCTCTAAACTTTAGCTTGTTCATTGAAGTCACATAATTTAGCATACCCAAATCGTTAAAAAGTGGGATGGGTTTCAAGTTTTACTAACATATAATGTAAGATGCTGTAGATATTATAATCTGTAGAAGCATGTTCTTCTAGCATTATGATGAGAAGATACGTACTTGTAAGGTGGAAAGAGGGCTTCTTGCTTGATCATTGTTATGTCAGGAGAATATCATGGATAATCTTAATCTATGCTATCCTTGCCCTGCAATTCATATCATTGAGTTTATCAAATTGACAAACCTGTTTCTCCAATGCTCTTTTATGGATTTCGTATGCTCTTGCTTTCTGAACTGCCATAGATACATTATTGATGAAACATTAATGTGCTTAACTTTGACAACGTTGTCAATATAGATTCACATAGTTTTTTTTAGTGGAATTTAATTATTTCATTTAGAGAAGTCAGTATTAGAGGGTGAGAAATGAAGTGCATATTTAGGGGCTTGAAAGGTTAGAAATTTGTATTATGTTGCTAATATTTGGCTGACAAGCTAAGGAGATATAGTCCATGGCGCAATGCTGCATGACCTATGCTGGAGCTGATCAAGGGTTCTGATGATAATATGAAACAGAAAATGCTATAAGATGAGGTGTGCATGTATAGCATAAATGAATTGGATTCATATGATAGGATTGATTCAGAATTGAATGGATATGATTGTTTTGCTTATTGATGACTTAATCAACTGGTTTTTGAGTTGGGACTGAGTAGAGAAATATGCCTCTTGTATTCTGTAATTGGCTGGGATTTGTTATATAGAAATATTGAGGGCTTCAAACTGATGCAAAATGTGAGTTGCTTAGGGTCTGAAAATGATTAAGGATAACTAAGTTTGAAAGCAAAGGATAGATTCTCTGAAAGAGATCAAGATGCAGAATTTCTGGGACAGCTGCTAAAAACGATATAGGGTTTGTTTGTAGTGGTTTAACTAGAAAATATGAATTTGAAAATATGCATAACTTGGGGCTTTTATTGGTATAATGCGGGAGTTCAGAGGTTGGTTGGAGAGAGAAAAGGAGGCCCGCATACTATTGGCATGAATACTCCTCCCACAGGTAGTCCTTGACTGCTAGTTTCATTTGTAGTGGTTGGATCTGCTATATCAAATGATTCTCCTTGTTGTAATTCAATTCATTTCCTTAATTAACAGATTTCTTTTTTATCCAAGAAATTCATCAGTATAAAGTGAAGTTGAGGAGTGCTAACTAGTTGGATAAGCTTTCCTATGGAGCCACTGGTTTAAGTAATGGTGAACCATGCTTGGATTATGAATTGGTACATTGATGAGTCATTAATTAACAATAACCTATACAAGCTATTTTTTCGAGTGATTTATTCGTTTAAACTGTTGGGGTTCTATTATATGAACTTTATTCGTTTATACTGGAGGGGTCTTGTTTATATATGAACTTGTGGTGTTTAACGGCATGAATGTGCTAGTAAAAACATACAAATGCTAAAATTTTCTGTACACTTGTAAACTACCATTTGACTTCCACAATCTTGTGTGAAAGCACAAATAAGCTGATTTTTTGTTTATGTTTTCGAGTGTATGTACATGTGTTCTTGATTGAATAAGCTGCTTCTGAGGTTGTTCATTGCCTTTGTCTTGTTGTGTCATTTTAAGTGGGCTATGAATTGTCCTCAATTTTCTGTATTGTATATTCTTAGGCAAAGTATTATTAGATCACTAACAAGTCATTAATTTCCCAATTGGTGTCAATGCATATAACCAGGCTTCCAGTTCGCTGGGACAAAACATCCATAGTTGTGATGAATGAAGTTCATGTTAGTAGTCCATACCTGCCTGAATGTGTCAGTGGAGGAACTCCTGCTGCCAATGACAGGGTGAAGAAAGTGGTAAGACGCTGAACAGGATGCAAAATTTTGATTTATTTCTAGAAATTTGAGGGGGATCAAATAATGTGCTTATGCGTGTCCCTTTACAGCTTGAGCTCGAGAGGAAGAGGTTGCAAGCTCGTGGTGCCAGTCAGTGAAGATTTTATTTTGCTTTCTGCGACTGCCTGGAAAGCACCTCGTGTAACGGATTAGCGTGGGTACCCAACCTGAGGTACAGCCATCTCTGGGAAAAGCATGATTCCTTAAGCTAAGACCATTCAGATTTTCTTGACAAGGGAATTTTAGTTTTCACCTAGACATTAATTTGTAGCTATTCTTTCATGGTTCTGCTTCTGGCGTTTTAGTTGTATCATTATTGAGTGTTCTGGAGCAAAGCAAAGGTAAGTGATCCGGTTTTCCTTAGCTATAGATTAATAGCGTGTTGCAACATCCTCAGATGTATGGGAAACAAGTCTGCCACCAACCAGTATCAAGAAATACACGAGTCATTTCTTCTCTGTCGTCAGCATTGAGCTACTACCATATTAGTTTTATGTGCAAATTCGGTATTAGGCGCTGTTGTTGAACTGAAACCCAGTGCTTTCTTGACCTTTTTCCATAGCCACAGAGTCAAGCCCAGTGCTTTCTTTCTAGTAGTTGCTACCTGTCTAAATCAAGTCATTCCATGGGAGAAAGTAGAATGCAATCACTAGTGAGCGCGGTTGTTGAACCTGGCTTGGCTGGTTGGACTGAAACCCTAGACTTTGCCAAGTTTATAGTTAAATTATCTAGGACATTGACGAGGTTAAACTCGAATGAGGTTCCACGTTTGCAGTTTGCACAGCTTATATTTCAAGCTGGCTTGGCATTTACAAATTTTGAGGAATCACTACTTGACAGTAAAAATAATAATTTAATGGGTGTTCACTGCGGGAAACCATTGTAAAAATTATTTAGAATTGCAATGTCAATCGCTGTATGGATATTTTATTTCATGTAGAACTGCTTTAGCTGGATATAATCATGTTAGAAATAAAAACCTAAAGTAATAATCATATTATAATGTGAAAGTGCTTTAATCTCGTTCACAGAAAATAAACGATAGAAACAAAATAACGCTATAAAAATATTTCATAAGTAAAAGTTATTGCATGCAAGAACTTCTTTAAAATGTGTCGTGAGAAAAAAAAATGGCAAGATTATAAATGGATTGTCAAGATATTCAGGAAATATAATAAAATACGAATTTATTTGGAAGAAAGTTTTCGAAACCGGAGCTGAGTCTTGAAAAAGTACGACATAACCTGTTAAGTCATTTTTCTTCCAAAAAAAAAAAAAAACTTTACCCGTACTTTTTTCAACAAAAAAAAACACATATCCTTCATTGGTTATTCCTGGTTGGTAGTGCTCGCTCTACGATACTGATCTATATTATTTTTTCAGTAAAATATTTTAGTATCTTAAATGTTTTTTAATCTTGTTCAACTAAATAAATTGATTTTATTTGAATTATATTGAAAAAAAAATCAATGATAGCAAACGGGAAAACATGGATATAGAAAAAATCAATCAACGAGGATTAAAATAAAACAATATTTTATCAACTTGGATTGATGGGTGAAATTAAAAAGAACAGGACTTTTATAAAATAAAATTATAAAAATAATGATCAAATTGAAAATATAAATGCATGATCAAATAAACTTGAACATGTTGAATTTTTCATTGCGATTTTTTACATAAAAAAAATCATAAATGTAGATCGAAAAACTTATACAAGCATCCAATTAAATAAACCTCCAGTCATTGTGTAAATAAACGAAAAAGAAGAAGTAATCAATGATAAATAAAGATATGATTGAAAAAATTAAGATACCAGTGTAAATAAAGATATTTAATATCCCAACACGAGTTATTTACCTGGTTGTGTATGATAAATTTGCTTATAAAAATTAATTTGCAATAGAGATCGATGCACACATAAAATTTATTGAACAAAATCAAAGTAAAAAAAAAAAAATTATGCAAGGTTGTACATATTAAAAAATATTATAAAAAAATTTAATCCATATAAAAAATACAAAAAAATTACAGATGAAACATAATAACCTTTAAAAAAACTAAACACGCCTATTATAATTAAAAAATAATTGTTATTCAAGGCTAAAGAATCCAAAAACAAATCATGAAGAAGGGGTATTAATTAAAATTTAAAAGTTATAAAAATTATTTGAAAAAAACACATAAAAAAATCTATTAATATAAAAAAATAAAAAATATTAATTTAAAATATTTTAAAATAAAAAATATTTTAAAAAACAATCGCGAACCCATACCTAAACATGACAAGAAATGAAAATTATAGGCTCTAATTTGGTAAAGCTCATGGGCTGGCCCGTTTGTAGAGCAACCCTATTTGAGATTTATTTGAGTTGCAAATTATTAACAAGAACTCTAAAATACATGGGATAAACTATATGCACTCCAGAAGAACACATAGGAAAAATAATATTCATCCACACATATTTACTATTTACTGCTAAAGTGTTTTTTCTTTTTTTCCCTTCCAAGACAAAACTAAAGGCTTATGAGCTGAGATCGTTCGGTCTTTTTCATGACTCGTTAGTTGTTATAGATTTGATTGGGCGTATGTGACTTTTCTTTATTTTTAGAAACATTAAAATGACTTTATTAACAACTGAGTTAAATTATTTTATTGACCATGGATATTTAGGTTTTTTTAAAAAAAAATGGTAGAGAGATATCTTTACTCTTAAAATAAATAAAAAAAAACAAGTCATTGATACAGGAGGCCTTTTGATCTTTTTTTTTTTGTGTTAACTCTAGAACCATGAAGAAATTATTATTTGAATTAATATTATTATTTAGAATGATTAATTAATATTTAAATTAAAAAAGCTAATGGGGAGAGTGACGTCTACCAGTGGTCAAACTGCTCTTCTACCATATTTTTGAAAGTTTCGCCGTGTCTTCTTCCTCTAGATATTATGATGCATGTCGCCATGAGGACTTTGCTTCTTTTTTTCATCTTACATGGGGTTAATCTCGATGTCGTGATCAAGATCTCAAGTTTTGAACGTTGATATAAGTTGATTTTGGATTTTTTTTAGATTTTTCTATAAAATTAATTTATTTTCAATTTTATCTTTCAATATTTGATTTTTTAAAATTTATTTTCATGTTTTTTTTTTTACTTTTCTTTACATGGGGTTATCCCAATCTTATTTTCATTGTTTTTTTGGGTTTGCTTTTTGTGCTATTGGTCTCTGCCCAATCGACCATTTTCATGAGTTCCAAGGATTCACATAGGTTGACTTGAGTATTTTTTAATTTTATCCGTCAACATTTATTTTTTTAAAATAATCTTTGTATTTTTTTTCCACTTTCTTTTCATATTTAATTTTTTAATAAGTTTAAATATATTAATCTTAGTTATTTATTGATTAGATATCGATTTATTTAACTAAAAAATATTTAAATATTTTAATTTATAATTAAAAATTGTTCTATGTACAATAAAAAAACTTCATATTTTTTTACCAAGAAATAAAACTAACTCACAACGGATCACGAGCCATGTAAACTAGTCTATAAGATATAATTTCAAGCCTGGGTGAAAATGGACTTCAACAGGGACTTGAAAACATAGTAAGAGTAATATTATAAAGCCGCACGAAAAAAAAAGTATGTGCCCTATCGGTGTAGTGTACCGAGGCCGATCCCTGTAAGAGATAGAAAAAAGATCGAATTGTCGGTTGCTAAAACAGGCCAGTAATTGACCTCATTCCTTGATTAGCTAGTTAGGTACTCAATTCGCTAATCCCTGCCATCCCAATAAAACAAAGATTAGAGTTAATACAAGGGGTTTAGTTTAACTTATTAGATTTTATGTTTATTTTCTAGAGGTTATTTGTCTGAGTCCTATAAATTTCAGGATTATTGGAGAGTTACGTGGTCATTAACTTTAGAGCCTATAAAATTAATCGAAATACACACAAGTTGGCATAAACACTCATATTAATAAAAAAAATTAGATGCATTGAGGTTTCCCAACGCTTGCTTTAAAGAGATAAGAATCCATGTTTTAAAACAAGAACACATATATGATATAAAAGTGAGTTTAGTGTATTTAGTTTTATGGTACGAAAACCGATGGGGGGATGAACTTGTTAGACAAAAGAAAGAATAGGGAGAAATTATCAAGATTTTGAAAGTTGGGGGTCTAATAACAATTAGTGTATGTAAAGGTAAAGGCAAGAGAAACTAGGCGTGGAGGATCCCTTTTCTGTGTAGGATGCTCTCTCCTTTTACTAAAGTTAATGAATACTATATTTATTCATTTGCCAAACGCTTCTTAAAGAGACGAGTCTTCTTCTTTTGCAGAGCAGGGAGGGATTCCTTCCCGTAGTAGCTTGTGTCGGTGGGGTCGCAAAGCACACAGTGAAAGTTTCACTTTCAACTAGTTTTGTTCAACGCGGCGCCGAAACTAAACAAAATCTATTGAAAACAAGCAGTTACTTTCCTTGTTCGATCCCTTCCATCGTTCAGAGAAGCAGATATATACTCGAACCTGTTCAGGATAATGCAGGGCTTTGTTTTTTAAAATATTTATTTTTAAAAAAGCAACCGTTACAATATTTTTAAAAACCTTTCAGGATAAAATTAATTATTTTTTGTTAATCCAAATTGTTTTTCAAATTAATTCTAAGAAAAATTAGTTTATCTTGGTACAACTTTTGTTTTTACTATCTGTTTGGGTAGAAAAT
>Ga0325404_1000303_pt1 | contig 49229 bp, 27 predicted proteins | sample PopdelMetagenome_18_FD_205664 | JGI IMG/M metagenome (GOLD analysis project Ga0325404, IMG submission 205664) | Populus deltoides microbial communities from Bellville, Georgia, United States - Xylem-Control-R1 | ecosystem: Host-associated > Plants > Phyllosphere > Stem > Wood/Secondary xylem...
GCTCTTCTACTTCCACAATACCATGAATACTACAAATCTCCCCCTCTGGTTCCTTCAATGGTGGGACTTTTATGGTTGTCATGTTGATTACCTTAAAGAACATCCTTTAGTTGAAAATGGTTATCTACATTTCAAAAACAATTTCCAACTAGCTCCCTCTAAAAGAAAGTTTTCTTCCCTCCTTATCTTCTGTACAAAATTTTTTGTTCCGTGGGTATGTTCATGGTTCTTTGATTATAATTTGCAAAACGGACATCCAGTACTTATTCGCAAATTCAAAATCAAGTGGTGGGATTCCTTTGCAGCTGAGTCCAAAAGTTCAAAATTAGCTGTTACAGAATGGTTACAAAAACATCAAACAACTCCCATTATCGATCCTCATCCTCAATCAAAGTTCTTAGCCAGAAAGGCCCAAACGGCAGCTCTCCTTGTCTCTGCTAGAACTGAGGAAGAATACCTACAAATAGTACAAGGCATTATACAAAGCCAAGACCCAAAAACGGTCTTGTCCCAATCTAGCTCATCTGGCTCAACATCTCTTGCCATTTCCCTCGGCAATGATAATGAAGATGACTGTTTTGGTATCCTGTCGTCTATCACACGACGTTAAAAAAAAAAAAGTATTTCAGGTCTTTTTAAAGGCTCATCTATTTAGAGCCCATTTCTTTTAGACTCAGATGTTTTGAGCCCTTTTATTTTTCGGCCTATCTGTTTTAAGGCTTTTTTCTACAAAAGTTACCAGTCACTACAAATCAAGTGTCGGTGGCAAAACGACAACAAACGAAGCTCAACCAAAAACGTGGACAATTTCCATTCTGTCGCCATCCAATCAAGGCAGACAACACCACATAGGCTTCTATAGGTTCTGCCAAATGCCACATGAGTTCACATGGGTCCTGAAGAACTTCTCCAATAGGACAATTTGGCCTCTTCCATGCCAACTCGCCTATAAAAAGCCACTTCAAAACCCTTAGAAGGGGGACCAATCTTTCTCCTAGAAAATTTTACTCTTCCCTAAAAATTTGTAACCCATTCTCCTCTGTAACCAATATCTCCTGTCTTAATTTTGTTACAAATTTAAGTAAGATAATCTTATTTTTATCTACGTTTTTGTTATATCTGTTGTTGTTCTTTTTTACTTTTAAGTATGCTCTGTGTTTGATCAAGGATCCTGACATTGTTGGTCTTGCCTTGATCATTCGCATCAGAAATCTGTTTATATTATTCATTTCTTTGTTCTTGTTCTTTTATACAGTCAGTATATAGGCTGAAAACCTGTGACCCGATCTTTTAAGATCATTCTCAGGTATAACAATCCCTCGTACTGTTTACTATTTACCTGTTTACTATTTATCTGAACTGTTTACTATTTACCTGTTTACTATTTACCTGTTTACTATTTATCTGGTATTGTTTTGAATATTTATTTTTCAATTTCATCCCTTAAAATTTAATTTTTCTATTAACTTTGATCCTCATTTTATAATTGTTATTTGCTTTTCCCTTATCATTTTTTAATTGAAATTTTTTATCTATCAAATTTGATTCTCGTTCTTCTGATTATTATTTATTTTATTTGAAATAATTTATGAAATGTTAATTATTATTATTTTAATTTCTTCATCTTTATTTTTTAAAATTTTTAGATTTAATCTCTATTATTTTATTAATTATTTATTTTATTTGAGATAATTTATAAAATTATATTTTTCTTTTTAATTTCATTCTCATTCAACTTTTTAATTTGTAAGATTTGTTGCTTGTAATAAACTTCAAAAAAATAAAACATTAATAAGTTATTTTCCAGCTTATTTTCCATGACATAATCAAACACTGGAAAATATTTTCTAACTTATTTTCCAGCTTATACTATCAACTATCATAAAATAATTCTCTTTTTTTTAAATTTACTTTAAAAATAAATTTGCTTTCCAGCATATAAACAGAAATATAAACAGAACTAAAGTAATAGAGTTATTGCCCATTTGACAAGTATCGAAAACTAAACATTGAATCAACGATAGGGTCTACCAACCTCTCACCCAAAATATTAGTGAAAAAATACCAATATTTCAAGATCAGAGCGTAACATCCCACCAAGAAGGCTGATAATAAACAAATAAATAACAACCAGCAAGGAAATCAAAAGGAAAGGATGATATTAAAATGTCAGTACAGTCATTTGTAGCATGAGCCTCTCTTATCAGCACAAGAAATGCAGAATATTACACATCCTAACAAAAACCTTTCTCTAAATTCATGTAAATTGACAATCTTATGCAAGTCGCTACTGGCTATGTAGTAAGTTGAGTACTTTCCAGAAGCCTCGCTTGAAATAAAGGTGAAATCAGCCAAGTGATCGTGGAGATTTGACTGGAAAAGGATGCAACTCAAGAATTTAGGCATTATGAAGAAACTCCATATGGGAGAAGTGCAGCAGCCACGGGCCTCCCTTCCTCATTCAGTATGTTATAGGTTGCTGCAGCATTCCTCTGCAACAAAATAAAGCTAAGGTATCATAAACATTGTAGTGGAAGTCAGCAACATTTCATCAAGTTTAAAATGCGGGAGAAATGCATTTGACATCTGTTATCAGTTTTTCTGGGAAGGTTATCAGGTTTTTCCTTTCCAAACAGAACATTTACAGATATTTAATCATCCAGAGATTACAAGAAGGCAATTTACAATTTGAAAAATTCCATAAACAATTACAAAATTCATATGGATCAAACAAACTTGGTATGTAAGTTTGTCATTGTTTAAACTCATTGCTAGTCATTTCAAAATTTTGGTTTACTTTTTCTCATACATAGAAAAAGCTATATAAAAAAGAATACCGAGTCAACAGCTTCCAACTTCATGCCAGTAGACTGAATGAAGCGCCTAAGTTCAGGATCTACTGGTTGAGTGTATCTTCCACAACCAATAATCAAAATCTCTGAAACAAAAATTCACAGGTGAATCGGCTAACAAGGGAGTCAGGAGTCAAAACAACATTTATAATGCAACCAGCAGAGTCACAGTAAGATATGACAATTTTCCACACCTAATTGAGAGAGCATTTCATATCTTTGGATGATAAATATTCAAAAGAACTCTCAGTGATCCAATTATTATATGTTTGTTAACAATCAAGTATAGTTGGAAAAGTAAAATCCAAAAATTCACAAACACTAAGTGAAACTTCTAGTTAAAACATTCCCCAATTATATCACAGGTAGTCATTTTATGAATCAAGTCATAAAAATACTAGTTAAGGAACTTATATTATCTAGTTACCAGTCCAACATGGCATTCCCTTTCAACATGACCATGCTACATCCTAAGTTCCTAAATTCACACTTGGAATAAGTCTGCCCCTTATGTACTCTGTTGCACTCTAAGTGGTAAATGCTGCATTATATTTATCAACATTCCATGTATATTGGTTTGACTGTGCACTTTTCAAAAACCATTTTCCAGAAAACAAGGGCGAAACCATAGAATAGCTTAAGAACATTTTTTTAAAAGGAAACAGAGATCAAGCTGGGCACATCATGGTGCGAGGAGCAAGTAAATAACACCACAGGAAAGCAACAAAGAAATCTCCTTTGCTATGCCTTGTCAAACAATAAACTCATGCACAAGTGCATGGTGGACATAGCAGGAATTTCACCCATAAGTATGGTGCAACGCATGGATCCTTCTAGTATTATTAACCTCAGAAACATACCATTCAGGTGAGACATGCTGTCACTACACATTTTGACTAGATGTCACTAATAAAAGTCTTCTAGCCAGTTTGCCCAGTCTCCAAAAATACATTTGTTAGCATGAAAGGGGTAAATTAAACACAATTCATATATAGGACCCTCCCACATCCAACATCCAATTAAGCACAATTCATATATATTTTTCACTGGTCATCTCTTTTTCATCATTACTCTATCAATTGTCACACGACAAATTTTTCACACAAATTTTAGCTCATTGTACGGTAATCTAGTCCCCCTAGACTCTACCCATACTCACCGATTCACTCATGTTTGCCTATGACTAGGCGTTTCCTTCACTAAAAAAGGATTTCCCCTTTCTTACTTATTGTAAACAAGCGGAATATACATAAGCAAATGAATAGAACAATGCAAAACAATTATAGGAAAAATCACAATCTTTATTAAACCCTTGACAAAGAAATTACACAAGCCCCTTGTGTGTGCTCCATGCACATAACTTACTTCCTATATAGCATTTTACAACCTATTTAAAGAACAAAATATACAAGTTACAAATGAAAATTGTCTCGCTAATTTCCAACAAGCTTTTTAATAGATAATTACAAGTTTAAGCTAGTTTTATTCCAACAAGAAACTGCCGATAACTGTTGTAACTTCCCTGGTTTGCCTCTCACAAACCATTAAGCCAATCTATCAACACCCATGTTGCTATAATTATCATGTTTCTACTTGTCTTGGACAATCTATCATCCAAGTCAGAATTCGTGCAAGGCATTCATCCAATGCTCGCACATACCGGTGTATGTTGCCTGTTAATTTTGTCATTGTCCATATAAGCTGTCGATACCCATGGCGTCCTTTGTTACAATGTTTTTGTTGGCATGCCCTTGCAACTAGGCTTCTAACAAACCTCCTCTACTAGAAGAGTCTGACACCCTCATCGGGGTATAGAAGCAAAATACTTCTGTAATTTGTTTTCAAACTACCACAAATTTGTGTCCTCCCACAAAACTTCTTGGTTCTTCTCCCACTTCACCAAGAATTTGGTTCGCCAATTTTTCTTATGCATGACCAAGAATGCGGTGATTCAGGATTGTGACAATCCTGTTGTCAAACTACTTCTAAATTATAGGAGGTGTCCGCTGGACTTGCTTCTCACTAGATTTTCATGGAATGATTTTAAATAGTTCACGTGGAATATATGATAAAGTTTTAGCCACTCCAGTAACTTTAACCTAAACGCAACCCTCTATCCCTATTCTGCCCAATGATTTTCTTCTAAATCTGCAGAGTTAACTTGAACAGCACCTTGTCACCTTTGTCAAACTCCAGGGGTCTCCTCTTCAGGCCTGCATACTTTTGCATCCTCTTGCTCACTTTACGCAAGTTATCATCAACCTATTCAAACAACTCAAGCCTCTCCTTAGCAAACTTGCATGTAGTTGGACTTTTCACACCAAATCTCTATATCGCTATCCCCACAAGAGTTTGGGGTTGTGCTCCCAACACCAACTCGAATGGACTTGCTTCTGTTGCTAAAGATTTGTGGAGGTTGTCACATAACTAAGCACTATCCAACAACTCTAACTGGTTTCGTTGCATTGTCGTCACATGTCTCATGCACTCCTCTAACAAAGCTTTCACCTCTTCATCTGCCCATTTTTAGCCTAGTTCCACAAGTTAAACGTGTTGTCCAAAATTTGCTCGTGAATCAAACATCACAATTGTTGACAATGTCCAATGAAATTCTGAAATATTTCACCACATTTTGGTAGAACCCCACAACTACCTTAGCCTAGCATAGTGTCGCAGTGGCAATGAATTTTGCATACTTAGTGAACATGTCCACGACCATCATTACAACATTCATTCCATCATCTTTCGAAAACCCCACAACAAAATCAATCAAGACCGATACCTAAGGTCTTGCTGGAATTGGCATAGGCTGAAACAAGCCATTTCTTTTTGCCGCAACACTTTATCCTATTGGCACATAAGACATGTCTTGCTTACAACTCTATGACTTCTTCTATCTTCAGCCAATGATATGTTTGGGACAAGAGAACCAACATTTTTCTTGGCCTAGATAGCCTACTTATTATGGGTCATGAGTCTCTGACATGAAGTGCTTCCTCAGCTTCCCACTCAGAACATATATCTAACCCCTTTTTGCATTAAAAAGGCCATTCTCCAACCAACATTGTCATATTGTCCCTTCTCATATGAGGTCGATTAGCTTCGTATAGGTTATGTCTTCCTTGGTTGCCTAGTGTAGTCTCTCCACCCTATCAGACTCCAACTGCACAATAGCAAACAAAGTAGCAAACACATCTTGCCTGCTTAGAGCATCAACAACCTGTCAAAAGAATTAGCTGTTTTTTTAAAGACATTTGACAATTACCTTCTATATTTGTAAATTTCTTATTCTTTCCTTTTTTAGGAAATACTAGTTGTAGGTTAGTTGTTAGGAAAATATATATATGGTAGGTTAATTATTTTATAGAAGCTAAAATTTAGCTTGTAATCATATTCAAGATAAATAACGATTCTCCATAAAGGGAACATAACTTTTCATGCTCAAAATTTTCTAAGTTTGTCATGGTATTAGAGACTTTCTCAGCACAACCCTAGTTTTGCCTTTGTTTGTCTTATGTGTCTCTTGTTCTTAAGTCCATCTTAGTACTAGAGCAACCCCTTATTCTCAGTTATTCTAGATCAAACAATCTAGACATGACATCGAGGGCTGGTGTCAAGATACGACGAGCCTTTTGAAGTCATGAAAAGGTGGGAGCAGTGGTGTATAGGCTAAAGTTACCGGAACAGCTGAAACTTCATCTTATATTCCACGCGAGCTACTTGAAACCATTCCATGCAAATCCAAAGAGAAGTAAGTCACAATGTCCACCCCTACGATTCAGAAGTAGTTTGATAATAGGAATGTCAAAGTCCTAGACCACCGTAGACTTGACCAACATAAAACAACGAATGGAGCTCTTGGTGAAGTGGGGCGAACACAAATTTATGATAGTTTAAAGTAAAGGAGTACCTTGCATCTATATTTTGACGAGGGCTTCGGGTTTTTTTGGTAGGAGAGGTTTGTTAAAGGTCTAGTTGCAAAGTCACAACAATGAAAACACTGCCTAAAAGATGCCATATGCATTGGCAACCCACATGGACAGTGGCAAAATCGACAGGTATCGTAAAACGGTATGTGCGAGCATTAGGTTCATACATTGCGTGAATTTTGACTTGGATAATGGATTTTCCAACACAAGCAGAAACACAACAATTCTGGCAACATGGGCTTTGGCAAATTAGCCTAATGGTTTGTGGAAGGCAAAGCATTGAAGTTGCAGCAGTTATTGACAATTATTTATTGGTATAAAACTAGCCAAAACTTATAGTTATATATTCCAAAGTTTACTAGAAATTGGCGAGGTAGTTTTCATTTGTAACTTGCTTATTTTGTTCTTTAAATAAACTATAAAATGTTATATAGCATGCAAGTTAAATGCATAGCACACACAAGGTTGTGTAATTCTTTTGTTAAGAGTATAATAAAAAATGATATTTTTTCTATAATTTTTGTGCATTGTTCTATTCATTTGCTTATGTATATTCCACTTGTTTACAACAAGAGTGAGGAAATCCTCTTCGGGTGAGTGAAACACTTAGTTGTAAGCAAACACAAGCGAATTAGTGAGAAAAAGGTTTGAGTATAAGGGGATTAGATTGTCACACAATGGGCTAAAATTTGTGTGAAAATTTTGTCTTTATGACAATTAGTATGGATTAATGTGTGATATTGACAGCTTAAGTTGTACCCTTTTTAGGCAATCCCTTGCAAAGTGTTTTCCATTGCAAATAAAGCAACCTGAATTTGGCTATGAACCCTTTGCCCTTCGCCTTTGCTTTTGATTGTCCATTGTAAGTAGCATGCTTGGATTCATCCCCACAAAATGTCTTCTTCTTTTATGTCTCCTCCTCTTTGGATTTCGACGAAACTTCAACTTTCCCCTCGCTGGTCTCTGCACTAAAATTCACTAGTCCTTCCCCTGATTGGCCTCTAATTAAAATCCACCCAATCCTTTAGCATCTATGATTACAAAAGACATGTTTGAAACTTTCTACCTCCTCAACTCTAATTGTGCCCACAGTTGGAGTCCCGACAAAAAATTGTCCACCAAGCCAACTTGGGATCAAACATTCAATATGAATTTAATGTTTAATGTGAACAAACAATAAAAATACTAAATAGCATGAGAGCATGCAACAGTAGAAAAATGAGCACGAGTTGTGTTCCAGATGATTTTCTCTCATCACATTATTTGCGATTTTAAGCAGCATGCAATGAGCCAAGGAATAAATCAAGTAAAAGTGCTAAAACAACACTCCTATAGAATCGCATGCATATAATGGTATTGAAGTCTCCCACTCTCTCACCTGGTATAGGCCGCACAATTTGAAAGATGGATAAACTGCAAAATGGCCACAACAATGACGAAATGTCACAAAAAGGAGCAAATAAAAAGCCTAACATTTGAATTTTCATTGCGAATATGCACGAGTTATCAGTTTACCAAGAAAAAATAAATGGTTTTGAACATTATAAAACAGTAACTAAAATCAGTTTGGGTTAACTAAACTTAATAATCTTTATCAATGCCCCTTATATGTGAACAAAAAAGTACCCTCAGCACTGATTGATGGGATGGCTTAATAAAACAAAGATAAAAAAGAAACCCAGAAAGGGGAAAAAAATAGGAAGGGAAGAGAAGAGACGAGACCTGTCAGGAGTAATCTGAGAGAAGGAACTGGGTGCCCAAGAGGTGAGCAGGTTGCCCACACAAAGCAAGCTACCTTCATACTCCACCCCATTCACTCTGAATCCCGTGTCAGTATACCTTTCAAAAAAAAAAAGGATTTTGATTATTTGAATAAATTATAAAATTGATTTACTAAAATATAAAGGAAATCATTAATAATACCCTTGAAAACGGAGCTGGTCTTCAGGGACGTTGTCGATGAGATTGATCTGATCGTAGAGAGAGAAAGCGCGTCTCAGCGATGGCAACTGCTTTATTCTTGGCTTTGGGCATTCCTTTCGGAGACTTTGTATCAGCTTTGGAAGTGTTGTAGTCATCGCTCTCTGTCTCACTCCTCCCATCTTCACTTTCTTTCCTTCAACAATGGCTGGCTTTGGCTTGAGAAGGGTCCTTTTTTCCCTTCTTCTTTAACTCGCTACCCGCCGACATGTCAACTTAGCGACCCATTTCTGCTAGGTGTGGATTAACGACATGCCGCTCCTTTCCTCGCTTGAAATAACATTTGGTTTGGCCCTCATCCAAAGGTTCTAGTGGCAGCAGAGAGGTTTTTATTTATGCAATTGGGTCCTTGTGACAGATACTTCATTCATTAACAAAACCACCTTGCCTGAAAATTGGAGGGGGAAACCTCAACTTAGTCCAAACCTATATACTCACTTTCAATTGCATCCAAATCTGTAAATTTTAATAATTAAATCCAAAACATTTTCTACTTTTCTCAATTGAATCATTTTGTTTAATTTTTTTTATACAATTTACGTCTAATTTCTATGTTTTATGTACCAGAGAGAATTTGATGAAAAAGTTGATGAATAGTTGAACACTTATATTTTCATTCTAACATGCATATTTATGCATTGAAATGATGTAAATTTCAAGAAAATTTGGCAAAAATGTTGAATAACTTTACTTGATTAAGACTTTTTGTCCTTTACGAGAATTAACAATACAATTGCATGGAGAATTACATCCTTTTGTTATTGATTTAATGACCAATATCTTATAATTTATAGTAAAAAAACAAAATTGAAAGAAAAAAAATCAAATTGTAAAACAATGAGAAACTATGTATCCAATCTTAAATTCACATTAAAAAGCTCTTTGTAGTCCATCTATTTTTCATGTTCTTCCTTTACTATTTCTATAGATTTTTTTGTCTAAATTTTCATGTTATTTATTTTTCAGCCCATAGATTTAAGGGTGAAGAGAGAAAGTTGTTAAAAATTAGTAAAAGAAAGAGAAAATCATCGATTCTCACATCACAATAATAAAAATATCATTTTCAATTTCAACTGGTTCCATTTTACGAGGTAGGTTTTATTGAAGTGTTTTTTACCCTTCATCGTACTGGAAAAAGCATATTGAAATTAAGACATAATTTTTTTTCTAGTTTGTTTTTAGATAAATTAGAGGCGTTTTAAGATGAGGGATTGATTTATTGATATTATAAAGATATTTATTAGGTAAAAATAAGTTTTTGAGGTCCAAAACTCGAACATTGATTTTTCAATTACTAGAAGTTACCATGAAATATTTCAAACAACCTATTGTCCACTAAAAAAAAATAATAAAGTGAATGATGTGTTATTCGCTTCATAAAAAAATAATCAACCCAGGCATGTGTAAGCTTTTAGGCAGCTGGCTAGGTACACAAGCCTGGCCTACTAGGTCTATTAGCGCCTAACCACTTTTGTTTTTTGTTTTTGTAATTTTATATATATATATATAATTTGCATTGATTTTTATTTTAATTTAAATTAAATTAATAATATTTCTCTTTAATTTTTAAATGTTTAGTCAACCTTTTTTAAATAATGATTATATTTTTTTAATGATTTTGTATTTTTATAATGTTTTAAATAGATAATTGTAATTCATCTTTAAGTTGTTTTATTTTATATTTGATATAAATAAATTGTATTTGCATAATTTATTTATAAAAATAAAAATAATTTATTCTTGGTAAGAACAATAATCTCCTAGATAAAAAAAAATAAAAACATATAAATTAAAATAAAACATCAATTTAAATATTTACATACTTATCTATTTTTTGTTTTAAGAACTTATCTATTCTGCTTTAAATATAGATTAGCCTTTTATTTTAGTATTTAATTGTCATTAACAACTCTTTTTTAATTTATATCTAATCCTTTGAATTTCATTCAATTTATTGTTTCAAAATTACAATTGCAAATTGTCTTGTTTATATCCTAAATATATATTTTTTTACATGATAATACTTTTTCAGCCAACCCATCAATTAATTCCAAAACCAAAGATCAATAAAATCTGTCAATCTCATATCACCTAAGCTACTATCATATTTACAACCATATCACCTAATATATATTCACTTATTATATCAATCATCACCCCCCCAAGAAAAAAAGAATAAGAAAAAAAACTATCTATATTAAAAAAAGGAAAAATCAAGTCAAAAAAATATTGGAGCAGACATGACATAAGAACCTTCGGGTTTGCTTTCCTGCTTATTGAACTAATACAAAACCCATAACTTAGAAACTTGCATATGTAAAAGAAGGCAGAAAAGGAAATGGTGTAGTAGAAGTATATGTTATAATTGCTCGTTTAGGAATGCGATGCAAACCGCGTTTCTTTAAATTTTTTTTTAAAAAAATTGTTAATTTTTTTTTTATATATTTTTAGGTCGTTTTAATGTGCTGATCTCAAAAATAATTTTAAGAAAAATTAAAAAAATATTATTTTGATGCATTTCTAAGCGAAAAACACTTTGAACCGCAACCGCCACCACAATCTTAAACATGCCCTAAATGTGCATGCTTGCTTGCCAATTACAAGACGTGTGTTCCTTGTCCCTATGCTTAAGGTTTTTTGCTGCTTTATGTTATGGCCTCCAACTCAATGATCCTATCTAAATTGTATTCTAAAAGATATTGTTGGTTATCGAGGATATGGTGAAGAAGAAACCCATACATGAATATAAAAAGGTACAAGAAGTTAGTATGAAATATCCTCCTTACATTCTATGTACTTCAATCTTGATAGAAAGAAAATAATGAGGCATTAATTGCTAGAGTAAGAAATGTTGATTCGAGACAAAACTATCTAAATGTCATGCCTGCTGCATAAATATTCAAATGTTAATTTGAATCCCCAGACAACATCTAGATATGCTCAACAAAAAAAAATAATTCACATCACATTGGTACAATAGAAAGTTAGTACTTGGTAACCAGACTCATTTCATAAAACTTATTCAACAATGTTGTAAGGCAACATATGCCAAAGAAAAAAATCTCAAAAAAACTCATCAAGCATCCTAAGTTGACAACTTTAAAATCACATCAACACAATTGGTTCTATTAAAATATATAATCTTAAAGTTCTTATTTATAAATAAGACAACTATACGTGATTAATAAGGCAAAAAAATATAGATATGAAATCATAAAATAATCCATGTAACATAAACCAAATGTAAAGTGGTTTTAGGACAACTCTGCTAATACAAGCAACTCTTTTTGCATGTGATTAGACATATAGAATAACCAATTCAATACTAAAATTTATGTTTAAAGCAAACCTTATAACCTAAAAAAGGTTACAACATATATAGGTGCAAATCATGTAATGATTCATAATCTTTATACTTAATGAAAACCATAAAACCTAAAGTTACAACCTATCTAAGTATTTCTTAAAGTTCACAAATATGCATTATTATATGAGATACAATGACCATAGAAAGAAAAATTTGATTATAAGATGAACTTAATAGCTAATTAACTGAATAACAATGTCATTAATGATTTAAGTGGAAAAAAATGCATGACAATTGCAAACATCAGGGAATCTTTTATAGAAAAACAAATGAAAAAAACTAAAAAGAATGGAAAAGTCTTTTCATTTAGGACTGGAACTTACAATTATAGGCTAAAAGCCTTTATGAAACTAGATATATGCAGTTTCTTATAGATACTACAATAGTCCTTTAACCAACAACAACAACAACAACAACAAAAAGAGAGTATTTTGAACCTAAAGATGTCATAAAAGATAAAAGAAAAAGAAAAAAAAAAGGAAAAGCCAAGTAGATGTCATTGAATAATTTGAAACCATCAATCATATGCCTAAGGTCCAACATTCCCTTAAAAATCATCACTTTCAACATTCCTAACTGCCACTACTGGCTAAAAGTTGGTATAAGTAGTGATAAGTTATAAGGTATGAAACATAAAGACAAATGTATAGGAAAATTAAACATTATGGAAAAACAATCAGAGACCAGTTTCATATGTGGTATTATACTAAAATTGATGACAAAATGCTTTCATGGAAAAGTACTTTAAATCATGCGGCATACATGTTATTCTAGGATTAAGATAACAATAACACTTAAAAGGAGAGCGTGAATTAGGTGTTTCACTAATAATAATAAATATTACAATTAACTCAATTAAATATAATTAACACAATTAACCAAAAATATAATTAAAGTAAAGAGTATAGGGATAGACATTGCAAACTCGATTTTTAGTGAGGTTTGACAAACTTACATCCACACCTCAAGTACCAAACCAGTCTTAAGTATTATATTCTTTACTAATCCAAGCTAAAGATTACAATGTCCTTAACAAATCCTCACCAAGCCCCTTTTTCTCCACTTAAAAAAAAAATATCTTCTTTAAGATTTTTCATCTTGGTGAAGTACCTCACCAATGACCAAGACTTTTTTCACTTAAACTCTTAAAGGATTATAATTATTTGAAATGTAACAACACTATTTCAAAAAGTAAATAATATAATTGAAGCTTATATCTTTATAGCTTACTCAATAATACTTAGAATGTATAAAGGTGTAGTATAGTAAGTGTGAGAATTTATACTCTTGAGATTGATGATTTGAAGTCGTTTTTGCTCTTAAAATAGCTTCTATATAATATATATTCAAATTTTTTACTTAATTCTTCAATTAGACAAATTATATATATGTTTCTAGTAAAAACTAGTCATTTTATAGCCGTTACTATTCCTCTAACAACTAAAAGGCCAACAGTTCAAATTGGTCAAGTCAATTAGTCGATTAGTTCCTGTAGATTCTTAGGCGTTCATCTCTAATGAAAAAGCAGTCTATTGGTTCATTTGAAATGGCTAAGCGGTTTACCAATTCAACTTAAAATCCAATTTTAACAATTATAAGCTTAGTGAATCTTGAACCGACTAAATGCATATCAATCCTATAATGCATGCAATGTGAAATTTGTAAATTTATTTTAATTTGTGCCATCAAATAAGATATAAATATTTACATAATAAGCACTAATGAATCCCTAAGAACTAAGTCTTCATTTGCCTTGTATCTTAGACTTATTGATTTGTTTCTTCATTTAATTCTCCATGCTTGTTGATGATTTTCATATAAACTTGTTTAAACTTAATCTCAACCAAGCATATCATTAGTCTATTTTTATTTAATTATTATCATCAAAATATATAAATATTAACATATGACCCAAAGGTCAACAATACCTTTTAGTAACATAATCATTATAACATAGATATGTGAGGGCCAGAAATAGGAGCAACGGAAGAATCAAAAAGTTCAATGAAACCTAGCCAGAAGTTGTAGCCTATCTGAAAAATCAAGATTCTCTATGGAGCTAGAAACATTTAAAACATAAAAGTTAACCCTATTAGAGGATTAAGATCTTTTTTCAATTTTAAATAATAATATTTCTTTGTCACTTTTTATGAGAGAAACTCCACTAATTGACAACTATTCCTATAATTACTTAATGGTTTTCCTTTTTCATCTTAGAATGTGTTCTTACTAGATGTTGGTCTTAGGTCTATATTTAAGAAAATACTTGTTTACTATCTCTTCACCTAAGGGTAACATTAGAGTGAGATTCATTTAAAGTGACTTACTCATTTTGAAGTGTTGTGGGATCATTACTAGGGAAACTAGAATAAGCATAGCCCATAAAAGGTTGCATCTATTATAAATCAAAACCAAGTTTCTATGTTAAAAGTCAGACTTACGAGTATCTATAACTAAACTCCATCATTAGCATTTTCTATATTCCTAAACACATGTTACAGTCAATGAATAGCTCGAGTTCGATCGGATTTGTGATTTGAAATACCTAATTTTAAGGAATCATAATTGGTTGATGATGGGGATAAGTAGTAGTGATTGTGGCCCAAAAATAATATTATTTCAATTGAAATTAGACGGAGAAGATTTTAGATGATTGTGATGATAATCAAGGTTTGATACTAACTTTGATGTGTTTTTTATATATCTTAGTAAATGGAAAATTTTAGGTGATGCGAGCTCGAAAGGTAAGAACTTTTGAACCCATAAACTTTTTAGAGACTTGGTTTTATTCATAAATAATATTGTATGTGTCCAAGGTTGCTCATACTTTTGGTTTTTCATTGAACTCTTCAAACTTATCAAAGAATTTTATATTTGTGGCATTCATCCTTATACTTCTAGTTCTTGATTGGTTATAATCACAGGTTTATAGTCTTTTATCTAATAACTTAAGTTTCTTGGTTCAAGTAATCATTAGGTTGGATTATTTTAAATATAATTCTAGTTTCTATCTTATTTATAGGTTTAAAGATTCTTATCCTTTGGGTTCATATCATTAAGACTTTATTTTTTTTAGAAAATCAGTTGTGATAAATTTGCAAAGAAAAAGAAGAAAATTGATAAAAACACTTAGAAAATGTTGTAGTTCTCAAAATGACACATCATTTTTTTTTTTTACTTTCCATTAAATGAATTCCTAAAAATAGTTTTATATTTGTAAGAATTCTACTAATAAGCTCCAGTGAAAAAGACTTGGTCATATCTTACCCTGTGTTTCCTAGATTTTATAAATTTAATGTAATTAGACTTACATTATATAATATATAAGATGAGGACTAAATGAGAAACTTTTTAAACAAACAGGATTCAAAGCTTCACTTATTGGGTCTTTCTTGGTTGAATTTATATTTCCTAACATATTGTTAGTTTCTTTGCCTTTCTCTTCTTTAGCTTATAATAGTTATGTTATCTACGCAATGTCACAACATTTAAATCTTTGAGCAAATTTATAGATAAAGAGTATGAAAATAAATATAGATAGATTTCTTATACTGTGATATGATCCAAGTAAGGTCAGATTCGGATTTTGATGTAAAATTTTTAACCATTTAATTTTATGCTTTTGAGCATAACTCTAAATTAAATTGTTGGATCAAGCTGAAACTTTACTAGAAGATTTTAGAGGTATGTTTCTATGTTGGGGTAAAATTTCAGGTGAATCAGAGTTTGGGAAGGACTTGCAATATAGGTCAGAACAAGTTGTTTAAATTTTGTTTTTTACTTTCTTTTGACTTGTGGACTTCCTATTTAGCAAGAGTCCTTTTCCTACAAGGATATGAGAGCTTATTTTGGGAATTTTCTAGTTCCACAAGGATTTTTAATGGGCTGCAACATAATTTTCAAGTGTAGCAAAGATTCATTAATATTCCATAATTCTTTTCTTATAAGGATTCCTTATTCATCATAGCTACACAAGGAAATGAGAGACTGTGGTATTTAATGACAAATTAGTTATTTTTATTATTTTTTTTCATGTGTGGGCTTAATTAAAACTTTGTTTTCAACTAGGATCCAAGGCTTGCTTGGATCAGAGTTTGGGCGTACTAGTAAAGGTTTTGGGTCTTTTTTGTATGTGGGTCAAAAACCAAAGCCCATAAGAGTAGATCCATTACGGTTAATTTTCAAAACTATTTAAACACTTATAAGCTTAAATTTCGGTAGCCATTAATGAATAATACTTTTGATTTTTTAGTTTTAATGTGTTAGAGTGATTCTTGCATTCTTCAGTTCTTGAACGAACTAAATCTGACTTATCAAAGATTAATTGGCTTTATGATATCATTCTACTTCATTCCATTAGTATTGGTGCCTTAGGGGCATATTTCCATTGTTTCACACTCCTATCAGATCTTTTTCGGCTTTTCAAGATCAGATCTCTATCTTGATTGTTTCGCATCAGAGCTAGGTTTTGAAATCAGGTTATATCCTTCTTGTTTTCGTTGTCTATTTGTTTCGCATCAGTTTCTCTTTGTCTATTTTTGTTTTGTTTTGGGTCAGTATTTGTTTTGTTTCTTATGTTTATTCTTGTTATTCTGTGTTTATTGTGTTCTATTTTGAGTAAAAGAAAAAAAAAAGGAAGCAATCATAAAATGTAATTTGGGTTAAGACAAGTTTGTAACACATCTGTTTCATGGTAGCATATCAAAACTTATTGTAATTAACTCAAAATTGATATTCTTGTTATTTAGAGTGAAATCGCACTAAATATCAAATTTCAAGTCATTGGACATCGTTAGGCCTAAGTTCTAAATTCGGGTTTTAAAGAGGCTATTTCGTGTTCATATATCAAATCAACTCAAAATCAACTCAAAATTTATATTCTGTTTACTGGGATCCTAATCACAAAATAAATTAAATTTGAGGTCATTTGGATATAGTTTTCTTTAGGTTTCAGAATTGGGTTTTGTCTTGCTATAATGGGTATGTTTTGCGTTAGCTTTCAAAACTTATTTTGTTTTTGTTGATTTCATTCCTGCCAGTGTATTATCATCATGTTTGGGATATTTGGTTGTTGTTTGAGTCATTTTCATCACTTACACATCTGTTTGTTTACAATCAGTTCTGGTTTAAACAAAAGTTAGATTTGCAATTTCGAGTCTAAATTGGTGTTCAATGATACGATCCAAGTAAGGTCAAATTTAGATTTTGACATAAAAAAATTTTCTGTCCAGATTTATACTATTGAGTATAACATAAAACTAAACTGTTGGGTCAAGCTGAAACTTTACCAGAAGATTCCAGAGGTATGTTTCTATGTTAAGGTAAAATGTCACGTGAATCAGAGTTCATGAAGGACTTGCAATATAGGTCAAAACAAGTTATATAAATTTTATTTTTTTACTTTCTTTTGACTTATGGACTTCTTATTTGGCAAGGATCCTTTTTCTACGAGGATACGAGACCTTGTTTTGGGAATTTCCTAGTTCCATAAGGATCTTTAATGGAATGCAACATAATTTCCAAGTATGGCAAAGATTCATTAATGTTCCAGAATCCTTTTCTTATAAGAATTCCTTATTCATCCTAACTACACAAGGAAATAAGGGCTGGTGGTATTTAATGACAAATTAGTTATTTTTATTATTTTCTTTCATGTTTGGGCTTAATTAAAACTTTGTTTTCAGCTAGGATCCAAGACTTGTTTAGATCAGAGTTTAGGTTACTAGTAAAGGTTTTGGGTTAGTTTTTGTATATGGGTAAAAAACTGAAGCCCGCTAGGATAGATCCATTAAGGTTAATTTTTCAAAATTATTTAAACACTTATAAGCCTAAATTTTGGCAACTATTGATAAATAATACTTCTGAATTTTTCAGTTTTAATGTGTGAGAGTGATTGTTGTATTTTTTAGTTCTTAAACGAACTGAATTTAACCTATCAGAGATTAACTGGCTTTGTGATGTCATTCTACTTTATTCCAATAATGTTGGTGTCTTGGGGTAGGTTTTATTAGGTTACACTCTTATTAAATCTATTTTAGCTTTCTGGGATCAGATCTTAATCTTGATTATAGGTTGCATGACCACATGATCACGAGGTTGGCATTAATTGGTATCAAAGCTAGGCTCCAAAACAATGTCATATCCTTATGTTATTTTTGTTTTTTTAGTATTCCTTTAAGTTTTTCAATATTTGCATCGTTCATCTTCTTTTCTTTATATCTGCGACATCTAAGAAAAAAGAAGAAGTTATATTTCATCATGTTACTATCTCTAATCATATCAATAACATAAACAAAAGAGAGAATAAATGAAATTTGAAGGTTAATTCAATTCTGCTGCAAAAACACCACTCTTAGTGAACCATAAGAAAACTATCTCAAAATCAATTTAAACTTCATATTATATCTATCGGGGGTGAGATGACACTATATATTAAATTTGGGCTTATTTTAATATCGTTTGCTTGAGGTTTTAATTCGTGATTCAATTTTGCCGTAGAAATACAACTCTTAGTGAGCCATAAGCAAACCACCTTAAAATCAATTAAAAATTCATATTTTGTCTATTGGGGGTGAGATTGCATCATATATTAAATTTGAGCTTATTTTGATATCATTTGCTTGAGGTTTTAATTCGTGGTTCAATTCTTCCATAGAAATACAACTCTTAGTAAACTATAAACAAACCACCTTAGAATTAATTAAAACTTCATATTCTGTCTATTAGGGGTGATATTGCACCATAGATTAAGTTTGGGCTTATTTTGATACCATTTTCTTGAAATTTTAATTCGAGGTTCAATTCTACCGCAAATTGATCATACAAGGGGTTTGGGTACCTAGACATAAGAGAACGACCTATAAACAGAGATTTGTTGTTTGTTTGAAATCAAAATACTAAATATTGAATTTGAGATCATTCCAATATCATTTGATCTGAGTTTCAATTCTGTTATGTAAAAATTATGTAATAGGTCAGATTTGCGTTAAGTTCCAAAACACAATCCTTACTATTTGTTTTCATCCAAATCTTTCTATTTTTATTATAATTGGGTTATTTAGGAGTCAAGTAATTGTTTTCGCTAATATTCGCTTCTGTTTTATTTTGTCTCTTCGTTTTGTATGAATTTGCATTGCTACTCGCGAAATCATAATCATAGTTTTGTTTTGCTTGGTTTTCAGTATTTTTATTGATTCTTAAGTTTGAAAATTATAATTGGATTGCGTTGTGAAGGCTACTAACTTTGATTTGTTGATTTCAGTTCCTAAAGAACTAAAAGAAAGCAAGTTGTTAAGTAAAAGATGTAGTTAACTTATTAGAGTGAAAGCCTTGATTTGTGTGTGAAAAACGAGAGGTGTGAGCATATATTTTGCGCCCCTAACCAAATTCTACACATTCAAAGAATGTCCGAAAACAACAAATCAGCTACACAAAATGTTGATGTCTCTTTCTAATTGTGAGTCATAGGCCAACAACTTGAGCTCATGTCTAGAATGTACAAGGATTTGAAAGATGAGGTGAATTCGATAAAGCAACAGAATAATGGGGTTGATCACTGAGGAAATACGGTCTATAAAGTCGTACGGAATGTCAGATCTGATTTTGAAAAGTTTGTTGACGAAAACACAGATGCTGGTGAAGATGACTATGATCTTGGATATGTTGGCTAAGGAATCAGGTCTGGACCGAATAGGGCTAGGAGGAATGTGAATTTATGTGGCATGAGAAATTATGAAGATATGGACGGGGACTTGGACACTATTAAACTAAAAATTCCTAACTTTCAAGGTAAAAATGATCCCGAGGTATATTTGGAATGGGTGAAAAAGGTGGATTGGATTTTTTATTGTCGTGACTACTCAGAGACAGAAGCTGAAAGCTGTTATGGATTCGATAAAGCAACATATTAGTAGCGCTGATCGGAGGAGATTTAATATGAGTAAGGAAGAGAAACGAATGTTAATAGTTTCAAATATTTATGATCATAATGCTTTTATAAGGTAACTGACATTGAATAAAAAACACAAAGCAATCTATAAACAATTTAAAATCATTATTAACAACAATCATTCCATTTGTTCAAAACAACAGTTGTAATAAAATGAATGCTAGCAACCTAAAAAAAATATCAGCCCAGCAAGAAAGATCACAAAATAATAAAAAAAATGAGCATAAACATTGTTGTTGCCAAATTTTTGACCCATTGTTTTGATAAATTTTCAGAAAAAAAATCAAAAATAGCAAAAAACAACGAAAACTAAAAAAAAAAATACATTTTGGATATATTTGCATCGTTTTTAGCATTTTCAATGTCGTCTCAAGAGAATTTAAATTTTCAAAGGTATTTTGAACGCGTTCAACTTTTAACATGTTATTTTTATAATCATTGATTTTCATCGTTGAGTCGACATTCATATTGCTTATTTTCAAAGAAAATACAAAAAATCAAAAAATCAAAATTTACATAAAATAAAGAAATTGAGGGGCCAATATGTTTGTGGCCAAGCCACACTTCTCTTATAAATACTAGTGTACACAACACACACAAGGAAGAGACAATTTTAAGACAGAGAAATTCAAGGCAACCATAAAAAACCCTAAACCTAAATTATCTCTACCAAAGACAAGTGGCCGCACCCCACAGGCCATCTCACCTTTTCTCTTCCGGTAGTCGCCGTTTCTTCCCATTTCCAATAGGCTAGCCTGTCCCCCTCTACCATTTCAGCATCTCCAATAAAGGCCACACACTGCCCTCATCCTTCAACTTCCTAGTCCTTCCCACATTTCCCCTCTCACAGCCCCCCGTGTCTTGGCCTCACCAGAGCCTTCCTCTCTCGGTCAAGGTCTCCCAAGACCAGAGCCACTAACTCACTTTATCTTCCTTTTATACCCGGCCAGACCTCACTGATCTTCCCTGTCTCCAACGACCCCTTCACTGTCAGCCACATCAGCATTGTCCTCACCGGAGGCCAGCCCTTCTCAAAACAGATTATGAAAGCTCAATTTCTAACCGACCTAATATTGGATGATAAAATTGAAAAGAAATTCCATTACACAAAAAACGACCCGAGTAAACTCGAGATTAACCCGTTAAGCACTATTCCTAGGACATGAGACTTGATTAACCTAATAGAAAGCAAATAAAACAAATGATGAAGCCTAATTCTTAATTAAACCAATATTAAATGATAAAGTTAAAAAAACAAGGTTAAATAAGGAGGAATAAAACCTCAGCCAATTAGATTAACCCGCCAAACTCGTGATCCATGTCTTGAGAGAGAGATAATCCAATAAAAAATATAATATTAAAAGAATAAAAAAAACATAAAAATAAACAAAGACAAATATATTTTTTAGAGCCACACCAAAACATGTGAGGGATATTTTTTAGAGCCACACCAAAACATGTGAGGGGAAAAACACTATTGTTACAATAGTTTCCCCAAATGCTTTTAGATTATAGGTAATAAAGTTTGGTGTGTATTTTATTTTGTTGCAATTGTAGTGTTTGTTGAAAATTAGGTACAATTGGTCGATGAATTACAACTCAATTAGTCTTAAACTCTCACACGTTAAAATATTATTCATGGATTAGATGGTTTAGCATAACAGGACTCAAATTCAAACATCTCTTACATAAAAAACACATAACCAGCTAGTTTCCATGAACTAGAGAAGGAATGCGTACGTGGAAATCAAAGGGTGTCTTGTCCATATACATGGAGCTGGAGAGACTTGCAATTTGCACTGTACGTTACAGCTAAGAAGTTAGGCAGTTTTGTAGTTTATTACGCTTTGATTTGCGACGCTAGCACGACACTCTTCCTGTTATTTAATTCATGGACTAATGTTGTTTTGCGAGACCGACATGGAACGAAAGAACACGTTTATTCTCTTGAATGTCAGAAGAACAGACGGTGTGTGTGTGTGTAAAATATAAAACTGATAAAACAACGCAAATTACAAAATGCCACTTGAGAAGGTTTTACAAAGGGATTATATCACTGCTTGCTGGGATCGAAATTTACACCAGCTAGCCCTTTTTCTTCTTGTTTTTCTTAGACTCTGAAATCAGATTTTAAGCCTTACAGGCTGGTGTACTGGCTAGTAGTTCCACAATATCTCGAGCTCAACCTGGACAAAGTGAAAAATATAATGCCCTTGTCTAGTCTCATCGCTGAAAATAAAACCCTCCTCCTATCTATTCACTATCATGAATCCCTCACCCACTTTTCACTTTATTTATGACACAATATATATATAGATTTCTTCTGCCCTTCTTAAATTCCCGCTGCAAGGCAGAATTTGATCAAACTCTAAGGTCTGCCTCTTCATTGCTTAATATACTATCCGCTTCCTGCTGCCTCTCAAACTTGATGTACTTGTACCATCTAGCACAGATAATGTACAGAACAAGATCTGCGGTTGTCAAAACTGCCAAGAGGAAGTAAAATCTGTCTAGATGACCCTTGTTAAGGTTTCCTGGGATCCATCCTGGCATCTCATCTCTGGTAGATATCTTCATTACGACTGTTACTAGCAAGCTACTCACATAGTTGCCTAGAGATATTGATGTCATGCAAAGTGCACTGCCGAAGCTCTTCAATCCATCAGGTGCTTGCCCATTGAAGAATTCTAATTGCCCCACATACATGAACACCTCAGATGCTCCTATCAGAACATATTGAGGAATTTGCCAAAGTATGCTCAAAGAACTCGCACTTTCGCATCTTGGACAGTCTTTTCTTGCGTACTTCAACCTGAATAGCTCTACAATCCCTGCCGAAACCATTGCAATTATTGCGATAACTAGACCAATCCCCATCCTCTGAAGCTCTGTCAGGCCCTTAGGGTCCTTTCTTATTCTGGCAACAAGGGGATCAAGAACTCTCCTATAGATGAATATGAAAGCCGCAACACTGAGTATGTCGAAGCTAGACATGCTTGCTGGAGGAATGTGGAATTTCGAAATCGTAGTTTTCATATCAGCTCCTTGTTCGACGAAGAGTGATGCCATTTGAGTGAAAACTACAGAGTAAAGAATTGTGCACAGCCAGATAGGGAGGAGTCGTAGGATGCATTTAAATTCTTCAACTTGACTTACTGTGCAGACACGCCATGGATCGTGAATGCGATTCTCTGTATAATCCTTGGATGTAATAATTGCAGCTCTATCCAAGAATCTGGTAACATTTTAGTAATTTACATGAGTACGGCGTATTTATGAGGGAACATTAATTTTCTTGATGAATAGCAAATAATATACCTGAATCCTTGGGTGTGTAGTATCTTTCTATCCCCATTTTTGGAACCGTCCTTTGGGACATCCGATTCAAACTGATCATCACCTTGATTTGGCATCCTCTGAACCTTCCATTTTCTTGTTGCAGCAACTATCACCTGGCAACACCTAGAGAGGGGGTTGCCCTTGGGGGTGAAGTGTCTATACCTGGGAGTCCCAATGAGAAACAAGACCAGTGCCAAAAGAGCAGAGCCAGCAGATGCCCAGAATCCTAACGCCCACATGCCCCGGTCCTCAAAATAGCCCAATATGGTGTTCGAAAAGAGAGAACCAAGGTTGAGAGCCAAGTAAAAGTAGCTAAAGAAAGCTATCTTAGAGTGGCCTTCTTTAGGGTCCTCTTCATCAAACTGATCAGCCCCAAAGGTAGCAATGTTAGGCTGGTAGCCTCCATTTCCAAGGGCAACAAGATAGATGGAGAAGTAGAAAAAGACATTCTGGTATGTTGAATGGGATCCACATGGAGAATGTTCATCACCACAGCCTCTCGGTTTGAGTAAGAATAAGTAGGAAGACAGTGACAACAATACCAGACCCTGCATGCCAAGGGATAGAAATTAATTCCAGATGAAATAATAAAGAAAAAACAATAACTCCTGTTTAAGCGAATCAAGTTAACTCATTATCAATGGAATTGAGGTGGGGATTAATTACTTACAGTGACGAAGATGGCCTGGAAGATAGCACAAGTCTTGTACCTCCCCCAGTAAGAGTCGCTGAGGAAGGCGCCGAGAAGAGAGAATATGTAAACAGTTCCAGTCCATTTGCTGACGTTGTTTGCAGCGTCGGCATTGTCTTGACCCAACACTCTTGTCAAAAACAGAACCAAGTTCACTCCTACCCCAAAGAAGGCCAACGTCGCCAGCCCTTGATTCACTGCATATGCATGCATAATTAATTCATTAATAAAGCTTGATTATCTATCTAATTGTTTCTTAATTGCTTAAACAAACTAGTAATTAGAAGAGGAGAATAATATTGATCAGCTGTTGATGAATCGGTAGCTACATACCTAATATGAGGATTCCAGCGAACCAAGTCCCAGTCCTCCCCCGGATTGCAGGATCGCCATGTCGATCAACGCTTCCATCCCTGGTGCGAACCTCCTGCTCCTTCTTCACGAGCTTCCCCTGCACGCTTCCTTCCTGTAGGTTTTACCATGCATGCACAGTATTATATATGTGCCAGCTGATGTTGATTAATATTTAATTACATTAAGCATTAATTATATTCAGAAATCAAAATGAAGCTAATAAATTAATTTCAATATAGTGAATTCATTTTTTAATTACTAGATTGATTTTAATTAGTCTTTAATTATAGTAAATACCAGAATCAGAAAATTGCCAGTAATTCCTAAGCTGCCGGCTGGAAGAGCATGAATTCATTTACACCTACACCTAGCCATGAAAAACATAACACAAGGAGAGAGGTTGCAAGCAATGCAGCGAAATTACAATAAGCTTCACCAACCTCTTTGCAAATATTTAAGCAGGCCATGTTAGAGCTGCCTTAACTCTGATCGATCACTATATATATATTTCTTTCAGAAATGCAAGGCGCGCAGTAATTAATTAGAGCTGCAGAGAGGAGATATATGAATTTAGTTAAGGAGGAAAGAACTCCACACTTATAAGGAAGGCTGGCTTTGATTAGGGAGGGAGGGAGGGAGGGAGGGAGGGATTTTTTGATGAACTCGAAGTGTGTGAAGGAGAAGATGGTGCATGCACTCTATATATAGAGGATGGCATGAAGCAACTAACGGCTGAGATTACATGGATAAAGTTAAGGAATACTACTCCACTGTATATGAAAATGGGTACTCCAACTGTATATGAAAATGAGTAAATTAATAACAAGGAGCTGAAGTGTTCAGGTTTTGAGTTTAATTTTTGATAATCACCGGTTTTTTTTTTTTTATACTGTAAATTTATATTGTTATTAATTTTAGAATCTATAAAATTAATCGAGATGTATGTAATTTAACCTGAATATTCATATTAATTAAATATAAAATAAAAAATTAATATTTATGAAGAAGTAAATTAAAAGTAATATTAATAGCGTAGTGTATGATGTTTTTTAAAGTTATTTTTTATTTTAAATATGTTAAATTTTTTTTTTAATTTTGAACATTAACATGTTTAAAATAAAAAAAACACTTTCAGAAGAGCATCCAAACACCACTCCCTTGATCCAGATTGTTTAAAAATATCTTTATTGCCAAGGGAAAAAAGGGAAGTAGCGTGAGAACGTTGAACACAGTCACGCAGAGTTCATTAGCATCGGCTGTGATGAATCATCGATGACTAATATAATATTGTCTCATTCACGTAATTAGGGACAGGCGATGCTGTTAAGCACTAGCTGTCTTTGATTTGGACATGTTTGAAACATGCATTTTCTGCGTGATGGCCTTGGTTTTGATCCCCTTTTCCATCTCTTTAAGCAAAAACCTCCTAGGAAAATTAATGCCTAGTCAATAAGATGGTTCCAGGCTACTAGGAGTCGACAAGCGAATCTTTTGACACTTGCTCTGTGGTTGTAACCGACCCCTCCGAGAGGAGGAGGCCCCTGGCTACAAGGAGTCGACAAGCGAATCTTTTTACACTTGCTCTGTGGCTGTGACCGACGCCTCCGAGAGGAGGAGGCCCCTGGCTAGCTAGCTAGCTACTTAAAACTGCATGCAATTTGATGACAAATTACATGCTCATGTATGTTTATCAATCGGTAATCATGCGTTATAAAAAAATACTAAATTAGTATAGTACTGAACGCAATTTTCAATCATTAATCATTCATGATGTGCTGTTTCTAGCTAGCTAGCTAGCTAGTGTTGTTTCCATCTGGGGGAGTGTCTTTTGTGTTTGTTGAAAGAACAGAGATCACCACGAATTACACGCGATCCAGAAATTCCAGTGCTGGTGGTATTGCCTTCTTAGTTCTTCTGATCGAATCGTACGAGTGTAACACCATGTTTTGCTCCTAGTTGAGAAGATGATCTTTGAGAGTTTCTTGAATTTTCCTGAGAAACATCGGGACTTGGATCCAGTTGATCCGTAAGAGAATAATTTGGTACAGAGCATGTGGACATTCTTCTCTCTGCTGCCTACCATTACCATGCATGTTGTTTCAGGCAGACAACAAATTAGATTCATCTCTGCAGCTCCCATTATGCTCTATATATTTATTAGTCTGAATCCTCTATTTTAAGGTATGTTTGTTTTTTTTGAAAAGTGTTTTTAAAATTTTTTTTTTTATGGTTATTTGTCATTTGAAAAGTTGATCAACAGAAAATATTTTTTGATCAAAAAATTTAGCTTGATTTTCAAGAAAGTGTTTTCCTTTTATTTTGGATGGAAAACACTTTTTAAAAGTTGTGAAAAATTTAGAAATGTCATATTATTTGCTGATTATATCAAATTTGATCCTCAAACTTTTGATTGTTATATATATATTTTGTTTTGAATATTTGTTTTTCAATTTCATCCCTTAGAATTTAATTTTTATATTAACTTTGGTTCTTATTTTTATAATTGTTATTTGCTTTTTCCAAATCATTTTTAATTGAAATTTTTATCTATCAAATTTAGGGCTTATTCTTTTGATTGTTACTTATTTTATTTGAAATAATTTATGAAATTTAATTATTATTATTATTTTAATTTCTTTATCTTTCAATTTTTTTTATTTTTTAGATTTGATCTCTATTATTTTGATTATTATTTATTTTATTTGAGATAATTTATGAAATTATATTTTTTTCAATTTTATTTTCATTCAACTTTTTAATTTGTAAGATTTGTTTCTTATTATTTTAATAAACTTGAAAAAAAAAATATTAATAAATTATTTTCCAGCCTATTTTTCATAACATAACCAAACATTATAAAATATTTTTCAATTTATTTTTTATTATACCATTAAATATCTTAAAATAATTCACTTTTCCCCATAATTTACTTTTAAAAAATTTACTTTACAGTAAACAAAACGAATTTTAATTTGAAGATTTTTGTTGGTTACTATTGTGGAGTCTGAGCACCTGGCAGCACCGCTGGAGTGCAGTGGTGAAGGTTGTTTTAGCTTTCGGCTAGCAGTCGTACTGGAGTCCAACTGTGATGGGATTTATAGTGCATCCAGCTGTGACATTGATCAACTTCATCTAATTAACTATAATTAATATTAGATTAACAATAATTAATATAAATGCTACGAAGATGCCTTTGTTACAGTCCGGGAGGCCGATATTTTGGAAGTGTTTTTAAAAATATTGATTTTTTTATTTTTAAATTATTTTAATATGTTTATGTAAAAAATAATTTTTAAAAAATAAAAAATATATTATTTTAATATATTTTAAAATAAAAAATACTCGACCATTACATTTCTAAACATTCACAACGTGTTAATGCTCTGTCCGTTAACACCAAGCGTGAGCATTCATGCTAAAGCTTAACTTTTATAGCACTACACGTTAAACACATCAATCACTAACGAAAACATTTGAAGTATTGATGGATTGAAAAGACTATTTTAAGGATGTTTTATTTTTATATTTTAAAAGTATTTTAAGTTTTTTTAATTAATTTTTTTGATATTTTTAAATTATTTTAATTTTTTGATATCAAAAATAATTTTTTAAAAATAAATAAATATTATTTTAATATATTTTTAGATAAAAAAAAAACTTTAAAAATAACTATTATTATACTTCCTAATATTATTTTCATCAATAAATTGGTTGGCAAAGCATATTAGTCTCGCATAACATTTTTCTAGTGAAAGAAATTAACTAACATTTTTTTAGTGAAAGAAATTGTTAATTCTCACGTCTTTTTGAATTTTACGTATGAATATTTAAAAACATACATATACACTGATATGATGTCAAGATATATAAATAAGTTATTTAATATTAGAATGATAGTTAAATTAATATATTTATAATTGAATTTTTTTTTCTTTTTAGATTACAGAATTTTAGAATAATATTAAAAGCTTGAGTACTGTGAAAATAATCTAATAATCCTAATCAAGAGGATTTAAAGACCCCTTTATGATAAAGTTAATATCTTTACGAAAAAGATAATAAATGACTTACGCCGAACATATTTGATCTCGAATTCCAATAGTAGGAGTCGAAGGGCCACTGAGCTTCATTTTCAATAGTTGAGTTTTAAGATAATTAATACTCTAAAATCTATATAAGTTTATTTTAAGAGATAAAAAGTCCTGAACTTTTACCTTGATGGTTCATGGGGTATTTATATCTCCTGAACCTTGTCGATTTCAGAGAAGAAAAGGACCAAAAAGTTCTTTGCTTTTGGTAACATTAATGGAGGACAAATATTCCTTACATATAATTAATGAGATAATAAGTATGGTAGATCCCTTAAGAGATCTTTTGTACACCTATGAGTTTAGGGAAATCATTACATTGGATATGAATTACTCGTATAATTATTCTAGATGAAGAGACATAATATTTTATCATGCCTACTGTTGTTATCTATTTTTGAGTTCCAACAAAAAAAAAGAGAAAATAAAAAAATATATATATCAAAAGAAAAAATATTCGAAAGAAATTCAAAAAATAATAGGAGCGAGAAAAGGATGTTGGAATGCTAAAAAAAGGCCAAAATTGGTTGAGGAGGTTCAAAAATGCAAAAGGTTGAAATTTGACAGTATATTTTTGACTGGTGAGAGCCCTGTTAATAAGGAAAATTCAATTTGAGGAAGAAAAGTCCAAAATCAGATGTTTACGGACCCAATTAAATCTTATTTAAGGTTTAATTGAATTTATGGAGTGTTTGATTGCAAGAAAAAATGATTTTTAAATTAATTTTAGCTTTTATTAGATGAAATTAAAGTTTTGGGGTATAATTATAATTTTGAAGAGGTAATTTGGTCAAATCAGGGGTTTAATTGCATAATTATTGAAGTTTGATGGCCAATTAGAGACTTAATTGAAACAATCTGAAACCAAGGATCAAACCGAAAAAGACGTTAGAATCAAGAGATCCAATTATAATTTATCTGGGGATTTGATTACAAGATTGTAAAAACATCTAAGGACCAAATCAGAAATATCTTTTAAAATTGCAAAACAGTGCCATTTCACTGAACACTGATCATTGCTTTCTTCATCAGCAACGGTTTCATGCAGCTGGTTGTTCACTGCCTTCTTCATCAGTAACGGTTCCATGCAGCTGGCTGTGAGACATTACAGCAGCAACAACGCTACTTCGTTTTCATTATGGGGCATATGTCACGGCTGTCATCCCTCTGCAAACGTTATCAAGCTGGCCGTTACCAGCACAAGGTCTCTGGCCTATAAAGGCAGGAGAAATGGAGGGGCAAGAGGAGGAGAAAAAATGAGAGGGAAAACAGAGAGAGTACAGTGAAGAGAGGAAAGAAAACCGAGAGAGGGAGACAAACGAAATACAAAGAAAATAAAAAAAAAGGCAGAAAGAAAAAGAAGAGAGCAAAATAGGAGAATGAGAGGATAGGGAGGAGAGAATGAAAAAGACGACATAGAGAGAAAAAAAAACAAGAAACAGAGGAGACGGGGAAAGAGTTTGATCTGAGGGAGATGGAAAGGAACAAAAAAAAACAAGAACACAGAGGAGAAGGGAATAACAGTAACCTCAATCTCTTCAGTCTCTCTCTCTCTCTCTCTCTCTCTCTCTCTCTCTCTGCCGTTTGGAGTAGTGCCACCGTTAGCCTCTCAGCATCTTCCTTCCCCTACTACAACACCCATGAAGAAGAAGAAGAAGCCTGCGCCTCTGCACAAACGGGAAGAACAGCAGCAAACACTGCCCGCCGCCGCTGAGAAGAGCCACCGTCTGCAGCCACCAGCGCCACCATCAACAACGACACAACCACCATTAGAAACAGAAGAAGAAAAGGAGAAACATGAGATAGAAGCAAGTAGAAGAAGGAACACAGAAAAAACAGAATCATCGTCCAACAGCATAGAACCGGTCTGTATTTTTATACTGCAAAGATACAAATCCGGTATTAAAATACGGTCAAAGAAAATTTTGTTTTCATGCATACGGCTAAGTATCTCAAAAATTAAAAAAAAAATCATCATATTGTATTTTCATACAACAAAGAAAATTTCAAAAATATGTATTAGCATGCATTTTGACTTTAATAACCAGTTTATTAAAGTCGTGAGAACTAGGCCAATATTTCAAACATTCCAAAAAAAATATTTTTTGTTTTCTTTTAATATCTAGGGTTACAACCTTATACGTAAGACGTATTCTGGATATTAAATTCTTTTGTTGATGTTAGAATGGTTAGGTTTTTTCCAATAAGATAAGGATTTCCTTACCAAGGAGAACTTTTCTTAAACCACAGACGGACTAACAACTAGAAAACACGACAAGATTTTAGATTTTATCAGACAATAAAACAATACAGCCTATCTTAGGTAGGACGTATTTGGTGCTAATATCTTCCATTTACGCAACCAGTTCCCGTATCCGATCTCTGAGACCAGTTAGGGTTTCTAGTGACCAAAATACTAGATGGCGACTCTCATTTCATTTTCTACAGATAAAAGACAAGAATTCCTTGTCTCTCCATATTTGCCAGATAAATAGATAAGATATGATTTTGAGCGTTGATGTTTTCGCCGCAACGCCGCACACGTGTGACACCTACAATACTTTTAATTTAGGGGATCATCTAGGATCAAACATATAGCCTTAAAACTTAGTAATGGTTGAATCCAAATGCTTTGGGTTTGACATATTTACTAGACCACGCTATCTTGAACTTGTCTGACTGTCAAACCCAAGTATTTTAGGTATGACCTGTTTGTCAAACCCATGCTATCGTGGGTTTGGTTGATTGACAAACCTAAGTTTTATGAGTTTAGCATGTGTGCGAGACCCACGCTACTTTGGAATTGATTGACTGCTAGACCTAAGTTCTTTGGATCTAATATATTTGCTAGATCCATGCTATTTTGGACTTGATTAATTATCAAATCCAAGTTTTTTTAGTTTAACATGTTTGACAAATACATTTTATTTTTAAATTGTTTTCTATTCATAAAGATATATAGCAAAAAAAAAAAAATACTCACTATCATATATATATATATATATATATATATATATATATATATGCAATTTCAAGCACAATTAAGATCTTCACTACCTAATCCATACAGTGGAAGATTATATATATTAGTTTACAGCAAAGTTGTCAATTCTGTTCTGTTTCGTCTGAAATGACCGGAACATTTCATACAAATTCAAAAAACAGAACAAAACGGAACAATTTTCATCTCATTTCAAATCTCGGTCAATTCCGGATTTTTCAGCTAAATTTCGGTCAGAATGTTCCGGTTTCATTCCACATATTCCATTCTGGTCTTGAAAAACCATTGAATTAAATTGAACCTGGTTCAATTTAACAATTAAACCACTCAAATATAAAAAGCTCTTTTTCATTACTATTTTCAATAACAATAATATTAAAAATAATATTAAAAATAATTACTACTATTTTTATTTATATTAAAACAGAATTCACAACCTGGACTTAAAGCATGTTGATGTTGTGAGAGAAAGTGGTAAAGTAGTTCAACGTGGGGACTGTACCTTGTCTATATCCTGCCAATGTTCTTGGTAGGTTGGGAAATTTAATGCAAGGCATGAGAAGACAAATAAACAGAAGACCGATGCTAATTTAGTCAATGCTCTACATAGCTTGATGTGATCATGTGTCACACTTAAATTCAAATTAGTGGCCAAGAGAATCCATATGTATCTCCATGGCTCGAAAATGCAGCTTGTAATGTTGACAGCCTTTGACTTTGAAATTGAAATTGAGTTTCCATTGATGAAGTGTGAAAAACAAACAATAATCCCTTCTTTCAAGGTTAAAATTATCATCAAATCTGTTTATTCTTCAATTCAAGAGGTGGATGGAACATGTAGTTAGTAGCTTCGGGAATACGTTCTGAATTATGGAAGAGAAAATAATTAAATTATGTTTTAATTAAATGGATATCATAGGAAAAATTATTTTAAGGTTTTAATATTTAAATTTAAAAAATAAATCAAATCTCTTTCAATTTAAAAAATAAACCAAATTCTATCTGAATATTTAAATAGAGTTTGATGTATTTTTTAAAATTTGAATATACAAAATTTAAAATAGTTTTTAGGTTTATTCACTAAATTATGTTATTTTTTTAAAATAAGTTTTAAACAGCGTTTATTTTCTCTCTTTTTTTAACCGCGCTACTTTGAAAAAAAACTCAATTTTTTTGTTTTAAAATAATTAGAACTTCAGGGACGAATTTGAAGCTTTAAAAAATATCTAATCCCTTTTTTTGCTAACATCAAGAATTGATTTGCACAGTTAAGGAAAAATTCATGTTCTTTTTTTTTTAATTTTTTTTATCCCTTGACCTTTATCTTTTAGACATCATACAGTGGCTAAACACTGGTTTTTTTGGGGTGGCAATGGATGCGGCTTGCCTTCCACTTCTTAGTGGTATAATATGTGTTAACAACGATGTGATGATTAGGCTATAATGATCTTTTTTTCTTCTCCTTCTATTTTCTCTTTTATTGAGATTCACGCTCATCTACCAAAATTGTAAGGTGTCATATTATTATGTTTTTGTATTAAATTTGGTCATCGTTCTTTACACTGTTATTTATTTTGTTTTGAGTCATTTTTAAAAATGATTTTGTTTTTCAATTTAATCCCTTAGAATTTGAAGTCATTTAATTTTTATATTAGATGCGACTCTTATTTTTTTTTATTACTATTTTTTAAATTAATTTTTTTTTCAATTTAATCTTTCAACATGTGGTAGAAGTTTATTTGTATGTCAAATTTAGTCATCATTCTTTTGATTGCTATTTGTTTTTTTGTTTCTTTTTTTAATTGAATCTTTTTTTCCCTTCAATTCCTCCCCTTAATGTTTGATAGATTAGGAATTTGGCTTCGTGAATGTTTTTTTTCAGGTTTGTCTTTTATAGGGTTAGTCTCGGGCTCATGACTCGGGTTACGATTTTCGAAGATTAGTCCGAGTTGATTTTGATATTTTTTGAGGTCATTTTTTCACATTGGTTTGTTTTCAATGTCGGGATGGTTTGAGATTGAGCTTTATGATTTTTTTTTTCACTTTCCTTTATGTGGAGTTATCTCGATATCATGTCCTAGACTACAATCTAGGTAAGTTAACACGAGTTGCCATAAGTCTTTTTTTTGTTGATTTTTTTTAAATAATATATTTTTAGTTTTGTCCTTTAACATTGGGTCGTTTGAGAATTGAACTTCGTAGTTTTATTCAATTTTTTTTCCTACAAAGTTACCATGGTCTCACGAACAAGTTATGAATATGGCAAGCTGATTCGGGTGGACTCAGGTCTGGTTTTTTTGTACTTTTCTTAATTTGGTTTTCTTTTTAAATTTTTGTCCTGTAACATTTGTTGTGCTACGAATTGAGCTTAAAATTTTATTTTATATTATTTTATGAGATTATTAAGTTCTCATTTAATTTTTGCTTTGTTATCAAATAAGATCACAGAGAACTTTTAAGAATATAATAAGGATATATTTTCGTGGTATCGACAACCGTTTATTTTTTGAGTTGATCATTGTCATTTTTTTGTTTAGTTAAGTTTATTTACTATCATTGTCTTTTTTGTTTAATCATATTATCAAATTAACCGAGCTTATTGAATTCAATCAAGTCAATGACCTGAGTCTCAAACTTTTATTTCTTATTTAAAAACACTAACATCACCTAAACATTCTATTGTATGTTGGGAAAAATTTGATTTAGCCCGCGACATAATGCAGGCCACCAATTTAGTTTAGGACTGAAAATAAAAAAGTTTCTCTTGAGTTTGCCTCTCTAAAATCAAATCAAATTTTGCATCATATGACAAGGTAGTAAAGATTAAGAACCCAATAGATTTGGATAATATACTAAATCTTCAGCACATGTTGTGAGTAAGATCAAATGTTTTTTTATACACATTAAAAAATATCTAGGTGTTTTTATCGTGTCTTTTTAGTAGAATGTTTTTAAAAAAAAAAAACAAACCATGTGGGTTGATATAATATGACCTGGTGAACTTGACGGATCAAAAAATAACCAAAACGACCAGTACAAATGTAGATTTTCTTCTAAAAAAATTTAAGATGTCTTCTTTTTTTTTAAAAAAAAAATATAAAATAAAATATTAAGACGGTAATATATTAGATTGATTTGGGTCAACTTGGGTTAACTTACCAAATATACGACCCGAGTCATCAGACCGTGACGCATAGAAAATAAATTAAAATAAATTGCGAAGCTTAATTTCTAATCAACTCAATGTTGAAGGATGAAATTGAAAAAAAAAACAATTAAAAGAATGACAAAAAAATGATCCAAATCGATCGGGTTAACTTGCTAAACCTATGATATGGGATATAAGATCGGGATAACCTCATAGAAAACAAATAAAAACAAATTATGAAGTCTAATTTCTAGTCAACTTAATGCTGAAGAATGAGTTTGAAAAAAAAACTATGAAGCAAAATTATTTGGGAGTCTTTAGGATCCCTTTAGATAGATCTAGAGTTGTTTATGGATTTATTACCTAAAGATTTGATCTTCGTCAGCTTTGAATAATTTCTTAAAGGTTGAGTTGTCGCAAACTACAAGCCATCCAATGGCTGGTCTCCAACGGTAATCTACACGAACCACCTGTGAGAAATCTCTTAAATTCCTTAATGTATTTAAATAATTTTTCTGTCTAACAGATAACCACTCCTCTTATACCTACAAAATAACAAGCTTAGCTTTATATTTATAGGGAATCTTAAAAACCCTATAAATGACAAAATATCTATTTTCCCTTCAAATAATATTCATATATTATTTAAGGATAATTTTAGAAATTTAATCAATCAAGTCTTTATTTGATTTTTCTAGATCTAGAAATATAATCCCTATATTAATTATATTCTTATCCTTAATTTCTAAAATATATTTTAATCAAGTCACACTTAATTAAATCATTCTAGTTTAATTTTTGACTAATGGTTCTTAATGTATGTGACCCATTAGATTCCTAATATGCTGACCCAAATATAAATTATAATTCTAATTAAATAAATTAAACAATTTAATTTATTATCAACTCAACAATTGATTAATTTATATTTGAAGATCATCGTCAAGCAACGTGTCATGATCCCCATAATATTAGAAAAGTCATTAGTGGTTTGACTTAACCTTTCAGTGACTGGTTTCTCAATGTAATTAATATTCTTTCATGAATAATGTTCTGATTTAACATTAAAGCATGAAGTATATCTTTTATGTTAAATTATATTTGTTCTCATATAATAGTCATTGAATAAGATTTGAAATTCTTTTCAAATCTCATTCCATATTGACCAAGGATTTATCAGTCAATACTATTTGAGAATAGATGAAACATTTTTCCTAATTCACTTAGAGTGATGAATCATTTCTTGATCATTCAAGCACCTTCATGTAGTTCATGCTACACTTAATATCTGCCCTTTCATTACCTCGATTAAGATAACATGTAACATGATCAAAATATAACATTTTCTATATAAGATGACTTAATGATCTCAAGTTTAAGAATCACTTACACAAACATCACATGATCCTTTCTATAAACATAGACGATCTCTCCATATGAAATTCTCATGTGAGTCAGTTCAGTGTATATGTCTTATGACAAACACCTACATATTAGTTCCATGTATCCTTTATACCTTAGTTTATAAGAGCAACTGCTTTCTTTCATAAAAAAAAGAACATAATATGTACCAGTCTCTACAACTCTAATGAATGTCCAGTTTTTAAGAGAGCATCGACCAGGTACATTTGAGAAACAATACTTTGATGCAATACGAATCCTATAATTATAACAATTTTATAATTTTTTTTGCAAAATATTTTTGTTACATGGACTTTATCTTTACTTTAAATTTATTAATCTAATATTATATAAATATTAAATATAAATTAAACTTTTATCAATAATATATATATATTGATTGATGAATATAATAATACCATATCTAACAAACCAATTACCTACTAATATTAAACTAACAATTTTTTCTCTATTTTGTACGTAACTTAAGATTTACACGCTAAGCACAGATATGTATGCCTCCGCTGCAGTTATTAAGCATGCAAGAAACCTCGATCCGGTGCCCGACACGCATGCACCCCTGGATCTAGGAAAAATGGAACTGAAAGTCTGTTTTGTTTCCCTGCAAACACAAGGAACCACCACGTACGAAGAAAAACATCATTATTTATTTATTAATTAATTCTTATGCATTAAATTTAATACGGAATATAGAAGATGTATCTTCCAAATCTATGTGAAAAAAAAAACAACTTAGTATTGAATTAACGTGCAAATTCATATTTTCTTGCCATGGAATTCATCCATACAACTATACAAGCGTAAAGAGTAAGGCAGTGCCTTGACAATTTAGCGAGCATGACATCCCGGAAATGTCAAGGATTTACGAATTAATTCAAACAGGTCTGTCTGGTCCATAACCTAACTGCCACTGGCTGCCGCCACGTTAACACCGCCTGTTTTTCCTTGAAACAGAGGACGGCATTCGTGTGAGAAATGATAACCATCACTTTCTGTTCAAAAGAAGAAAGAAAAAGCTTTCTTTCTCCATTTTCTCAGCCGTTTGAGATTATCACGACCGCTATTATATGTACAGGTTGAGTCGTTCCTTTAATCCAATTGTTGAAGGGACATAGAAAAAATATAGTATAGTTTTTCAACGACATCAAGTATAGTATATATGGAAAGTAATTTAATGTTTTTAAAGAATATTAGTTTTAAAATTCAGAAAGTTAAAAGGCACCTCGTAACTTTCAAAAATATTTTTTAAAAAATTTTAAATTTTTATAATTATTTTAAATTAATTTATATTTTAGTATTTTGAAATCATTTTAATATATTGATGTTAAAAATAATCAATATCTTATATATAACATTATATAGTTTGATGCATTTTCCCGGCTCCAAAATTAAGACGCTCTTGCAGCCAATAAACCCAAAAGATTCCAGCTAGCAATCTCTAGACACAGATCACCCACCATTTATGCAGCTTGAAAGAAACCGACTATTTATTTATTTACTAAATAGCTAGAACATGTCATTTTAAAGAAACTGCGAGGATCGATGCAAAGAAAACAAAACTGTCAATTATGTCATTGCTTAGAGAAGACGTGGAATATGACATTAATGGAGTCTACTTTGGAGCCCAGAAGGGCTGCAAAGTGGTAGGCCAGGCTTTGAATCCTCCTCCGCTTTCTCTTTCCACCACCCTATTTTCCTGCCGGAAAGAGACATTAATGGAATTGAAAAGCAGCTCGAATTCAAGTCATGCACGGCGGCTATATCCATAATTGCTTATCACTAAAAGTCACACAACCTACGTCCCATAAACATTAAAAAATGGTCAATACATACACGACATATATCCATGAATAAGCACAAGTAAATATCTTCTGCAAAGCTTGCTTATCATGTTTAGAAAAACAAAAGCCAGGCCGGCCGCCTATCCATCAAGTTGCCTCTCTTCAAATTACATGTCTCTTTTATCATTCACTTTCATGCATGGATAAGCATGGATGGACCCTCTTGATTTGATGAATCAAATGGAATCGCTGTGCCCGCAGTCTTTCCACGGCTGTGATTACAGCTGAGTATACATGTCACCTATGGCCATCAATCATGAATAATCACTTAATTAATCCCCCATCTTTATTAGTTTAATTAAAGATGATGTTTGTGCTGAGGTTAATTTAGTTACTGGCTAGACCTCATTATCTACCTACAGGGAAGAGGATTAGATATATGTCCTTGTCGAGCTCATATTATTCATGTGGGACAATGATGATAACATTGATAGGGAAGCCTATGACTTCTTGGACCTTACAGGCAGCTTTCTGCTTGACGGCCATTTTCCCCCTACCTTTTTTCTTGTCCTTTTGAAGCTTTTTGGTGCAGCAAGAAAGCAGACAGGCTCTATCTGTCAATAGGATCCCTTGTCTTTCTCAAAATTCACATGTTTTGAGTGGTAGCCTAGAGACTCATTTTATTTTTTCTATGAAAATATTTTTTTCTTCTTAATTCTTCTTTTCCATATATATATATATATATATATATATATATATATATATAACTAATGGGCAATTAACATATCCAAAACATACAACCTTTCATGGAAAAATTATTAATGTGGAAAAAATTATTATTTAAATATTAATGAATAATGGATTACAAAATTAAATTTTACTTAGAAATTAAAAGGTATATTCTCCCGTTTGGCATATTTAACTCTTAATATGTTTTAATTTAATAGTAATACATCCTCAAGAAAATCTACATGAATACAATATCCATGTACCCAAAAAAAAAAGAGAGTTTAAATTGCATAAATGATGGCAATAAATTATTTTAAGCATAAAACTTTTTTTTTATAGTGAAAATCATATGTTGTACGTATCTTTATGGATGAACATTCAAATGTTCATTCATGGTCACAAATAAAATCCAAATAGATATTGTCATTCTCTAAACTTTATGAATACAACTAAACAAGAAAAAACAAATATGAAATTAATGGAGTCTTTTAAATTGACAAAATATACTACAAACATAAAAGATATCTTAATCAAATAAAACTACATAATAGAATTGAGTCTCATATGCTCAACAAGTCTTTTGTAAGAAATAGATGATGTGAACATCCATTTATGATGATGTGTTCAACAACCATTTTTTTCTTTCACACGTTCTCGAATAGCTAGATGCTTAATGTCAATGTGTTTACTGCAATTTCCACTTTGGCCAAAAACATTGCAAATTATCACAATAAATCCTCAGTGACTTGAAAATTATGTCAACAAAATAAAAATCAATCTTATAATTTGTGATGTCACTTCAAAATATAATACAAACTCTATTTTAGTGGTACAAATAGCAACCAAAGATTGGTTTTCACTTCTCTAAGAAATAGACCCTCCAACTAATAAAAAGACATATCCTGATGTCTATTTTCTCGAGTCAAAGAAGCCAGTGAAGTCAGAATTTGAATATCCAATTGCTTACAGATGATCTGATCATCTATATTTAAACTTGTAGTCTTTGTTCTCTTGAATGTATCACATGACTTTCTATGTAGCCCTTTAATGGTCTAAACTTGGGTTACTTTAATATTTGTCTAACATATTAATTGCATATGCAATGTCAGGTCTTATAAAAACTTGAGCATACATTAAACTTCCAACTTTGAAAGCTTATTAAATGTTCTTCATTTGCTCCATCTCCAAATTATTTCTTAAAAGCTTAATACAAGGCTCGAGTTGATGATGAGAGAGAAGCATAAAAGAGAACTGAGTTAGATATGAGGGAATACCAGAATAGAGCAAATCCCTTGAGAGACTGGGTCTCTATAATCCAGTATGAGTTGGAGTTCTGGGAAGAAGAGGTAGAGAATGAAAGAGCAATTTAAGGAGTGGTAGAACCATGTCGGCAATTTCAATGCACAACTAAATACAAAGATAGTTGAGCTCGATATAGAGATGAAATAAATTTAAAAGGCTGGAAACTAGATCTAATAGTTAAAGAAGACAATTCAGATGTTAGATAGGAATAACGAATCATTAGCCACAAACAATAGTACATTAGTTCAAGATAATACTTTGTTCAATATACATTTGCATTCATAAGCACTCATACATTCATTTTTAAATGACATGAATACATTCCAGGTTGAAATATAGGTCCCCAAAGAGCTCTAATCCATAAAATCTATAACACATCACCCCAACAAAGAAATTTGAAAGATGAAGAGCGCGCTTATGGTGATAGTCATTTCCAAGAAGAATTGGTCTGAAGGTTAGTATGGCTTACATCGCTAGCTTACTCGAGTAAGAGCTTAGAAATGCCTCTAGTGAAGGCCTTTCCAATCAGTTCGTCATTTTTGTTCAAACTTAAGCAACAACTCAGCCCAAAAAAAGGATGAGCGAACAGGGTCAGGAACCCTAATATATAAAGCAATATTTGTGCAGATGACAGTATCGGCACCAACCTCTGCAGTTGTAGATGTATTTGTCAATGAATCTCACAAGACAAAATCATCTGAAGATATTGATCAGGATAAGATGGTAGCATTAGAAGCCAAAATAAGGGTTATTGAGGGAGGAGATTTGTATGATTTAGTATAAGCCACATAAATGTGTCTAGTCCTAAACACGGTTGTACTAAAAAAGTTTCACATTCCCGAGTTCATCAAATACACTGGAACACAATGCTTTACTACCCGTCTCAAATCCTATTATAACTAAATAAAAGAAGTAGTATACGATGAAAAACTACTAATACATTTCTTTCAAGATAATTCGAGTGGGGTAGCGCTGAGCTAGTATATGAGATTAGACAACACAAAGATTCAAAGACGGAAAGATCTGATGGACGCTCTCATTAAACAATATAAGTTCAACATGAATATTTCTCTTAATAGAACCAGCGTGTCCCATCTAGAGAAGGGGATAAAGAAAACATAAAAGAGTATGCTAAAAAATAGAGAGATCTGACTGCACAAGTACATCCTTCGCTTTTAGATAAATAAAAAATGGTTACCTTATTCGCAAATACGTTCAAGATGTTGTACTACAAGTACAAGACGTGTAGTTCGACATAATAATTCACTAACACTGTAGCAATCACCGAGCGTATAAAGAAAAAGGAGCGGCAGAATTGTAAGACCCAAACTTTTGGCCCAAACCTAAGCCCAAGTCAGCCCAAACCCAACCTAAGTTAACCTAGGTATTTAAGGAAAAGTTGCAAGAGAATTACTATTCTCTCTTCTAAGTCTTGTGGCCGCCGTGACCCTCTCTTCATCAAACCAAGGATTTCAGTTTTTGATCTTAAGTTTTAGGTTTAAGAAAAGCGGAAGTAGCAAGTAAGTGATTCTCTCTCATGTTACTTTTAATTATGATTTTTTTATGGAAGGAAAAAGAGAGAGAGAGAGAGAGAGTGTGTGTGTAACAACCCGGCTTTTCAAGCCTAGAACAACAAATTTTTTTTTTATACTTGACACCCATCGTTCCGGTAATTAGCAAATCCGATCCCTCACATCATCAAAATACGATCCATACAATCAACATTTCATTTACAAATGAATCTCACATAAACACGTAATATTATAGTTGCATGATTAGTAGTTCATGTTAAAATATACATACATAGACATGAGTTTGCATTCCTGTCACATTAATAGTCATTACGAATTTAAACGAAAGGATCTAATACAAGTTATACATTTAGTACATTGATTCCTACAAAATACATTGTGATTTAGAATGCATCTACATGATTCCTTGCAAAAGTACGTTCCCGTGTATTAGGTTTCCTAGGCATTTCATTGGTGTGACGTCCCTGCTGCAGTACAAAACATTTAAGAGAATGCAATTGCTTAATAGTAATAATAATAATAATGATATTAAACGGTCTGGTAGTTATATGAAGCATTAACATTTATAGTTTCTTCATGTTCTTGGTATAAATAACATGTAGTACATATATCAGCACCATTTCTTGCACTCAACCATGATCTTAAACCTGACTATCCTCTTAAGGCATCATTTGCTAAGGTTAACCATTCACTCACCCCGGTCATCCATTTTGGATGCCATTAGTCAAAACTAATCAATCGTTCATCCAGGTCATCCATTCGGATGCCATTAGCCAAAGCTAATCACTCTTTCGTCCCGGCCATCCGTTCGGATGCCATTAGCTGAAGCTAATCATCTATTTGTTCCGGTCATCCATTTGGATGTCATTAGCCGAAGCTAATCAATCATTTGTCCCGGTCATCCACTCGGATGCCATTAGCTGAAGCTAATCATTCATTTGTTCCCGGCATCCATTTGGATGCCATTAGCCGAAGCTAATCATTCATTCATCCCAGCCATCCGTTCGTATGCCATTAGCCGAAGCTAATCATTCATTTGTCCTGGTCATCCATTTGGATGCCATTAACCAAAGTTAATCAACCATTTGTCGATGTTTAAGCATCCAACAATCTAATATCTGTTCTAACACAATATGGTAACATTCATGACAAGGTATTTTATTATTCAACATATGTAAAAGGATGGTGCAAGTCGCCTACCTGCTCCACTTGTGGGTTGTTCTTTGTCTTGACGATGGTCCAATCCCGACCGCACCACCTAAGACATCAATGGTCAGAAATCAGTACATTTGTATTTTTTTGAATCACATTTGTCATCACATTTATTTCAAGAGTTCATATGTTCACATTCAAGTGTTCCACATTTTACACCATCATACCATGAAATTTTTACTAGCCTTTAAGTCGTTTTTGCCTAGGAGGCTTATTGTAGAATCGGCAGCGAGAACTGGTTCGCTGCAGGCTGCCCAATTCGGCAGCGAGAACTGTTTCGCTGCAGGCTGCCAATTCGGCAGTGAATCACAATTTCGTTGCAGCTAACTCAACTTCGGCAGTGATTTGCTGCAGACAACTCCACTTTGGCAGCGAATCGCAAGTTCGCTGCAGAACGCTACTCGGCAGCGAATTGTAAATTCGCTGTAGACGATATAGTTTCGGCAGTGAATCACAATTTCGCTGCACAACACACAATTCAGCAGCGAATGCTAATTCGCTGCAGCCGACACAGTTTCGGCAGTGAATCATAAATTCGCTGCACAACACACAATTCGGCAGCGAATGCTAATTCGCTGCAGCCGACATAGTTTCGGCAGTGAATCACAAATTCGCTGCGGACAACTCAGTTTTGGCAGCGAATGCTAATTCGCTGCAGCCGACACAATTTCGGCAGCAAATCACAAATTCGCTGCACAACACATAATGTGGCAGCGAATCACAAATTCGCTGCAGACAACTCAATTTCGACAGCGAATGCTAATTCGCTGCAGCCGACACAGTTTCGGCAGCGAATCACATATTCGCTGCACAACTCAGTTTTGGCAGTGAATGCTAATTCGCTGTAGCTGACACAGTTTCGGTAGCGAATCACAAATTCGCTGCACAACACACAATTCGACAGCGAATGCGAATTCGCTGCAGACGACACAATTTCAGCAACGAATCACAAATTTGCTGTAGACCACTCAGTGCCGACACAGTTTCAATAGTGAATCACAAATTCACTGCGGACAACTCAGTTTTGGCAGCGAATGCTAATTCGCTGCAGCTGGCACAGTTTCGGCAGCGAATCACAAATTCACTGCACAACACACACTTCGGCAGCGAATGCTAATTCGCTGCAAACAACACAGTTTCGGCAGTGAATCACAAATTCGCTGCACAACACACAATTCGGCAGCGAATCACAAATTCGCTGCAGACAACTCAGTTTCGCCAGCGAATGCTAATTCACTGCAGCCGACACAGTTTCGGCAGCGAATCACAAATTCACTGCACAACACACACTTTGGCAGCGAATGCTAATTCGCTGCAGCCGACACAGTTTCGGCAGCGAATCACAAATTCGCTGCACAACACACAATTCGGCAGTGAATCATAAATTCGCCGCAGACAACTCAGTTTTGGCAGTGAATGCTAATTTACTGCAGCCGACACAGTTTCGGCAGCGAATCACAAATTCGTTGCAGAACACACAATTCGGCAGCGAATCACAAATTCGCTGCAGACAACTCAGTTTCGGGAGCAAATGCTAATTCCCTGTAGCCGACACAGTTTCGGCAGCGAATCACAAATTCGCTGCACAACACACAATTCGGCAGCGAATGCTAATTCGTTGTAGCCGACACAATTTCGGCAGCGAATCACAAATTTGCCATGGACACACACCACTCATGCTGTAACAACCCCAGCATATACACTGTCATTAAGTTCCAGCAGAACACACAGATTGAAATCATCAATTTCAGCACATAATTCTTTAACAAAATCGCAACAGAACACACACATTGAAAATCATCAATTACAACATACAATCTTTCAATAAATTCCAGCAGAACACACCCATTAAACCCATCAATTTCAGCACATAATTCTTTAACAAAATCGCAGCAGAACACACATTGAAAATCATCAATTACAACATATAATCTTTCAATAAATTCCAGCAGAACACACACATTGAACCCATCAATTTTAGCACATAATTCTTTAACAAAATCACAGCAGAACACACATTAAAAATCATCAATTACAACATATAATCTTTCAATAAATTCCAACAGAACACACACATTGAACCCATCAATTTCAACACATAATCCTTCACAATTAGCTTAGGTCTTAGGTCAATTTTGTTATGGTTTTCTTCTTCATTTCCGTTTCTGGTCTCAAGGAGAAGAGGAAGGTAGTTTCATGACCCATACCTAACTAAGTTTGAGGAAAGTTTGACACTATTCTTTCTCTTCTCCTGCTGGTTCTCCTCCTTTTTCTTCTTCTCACGTTTTCCAGCCCTCCTTTTCCTTTCCCTCTAGGCAGCTGTCCAAATCTTCTCTCAAGGTCTCATCTTTCCCTCACACGTTCACAAAGCACTCTCTACTAGTTTGGTTTAGGTTCTGATGTGAAAGAGGAAGGGAAGAACGACATGCAGCTGCTGTTTTGGGAAGAAGATGGGTCATCCTCTCTCTCTCCTCCTTGTATTTATACTCCATATCAAATGAGGTGGGTTGTTTGGGGGTTGGTTTAGATGTGTCCTTATCCTTGTTTTGTCTATCTAAAAATGGTTTCACCCCTCCCTCCAACTCCTTAAGTTAATTATTATTATTATTATTTTAAAATAAAAACTGCGTCGCTGCCGATCAAGAAATCGGCAGCGAAAACTGCGTCATTAATTATATATATATATATATATATATATATATATATATATATTCTTTTAGGTGTTCACTTTCTCCCCTCCTTAATATGAATTTCATCCTCGAAATTTAAGAAGTTTCATACTCCATACCTGATAGTTCAAATAAATTGGGGTACTTTTTCCTCATCTCTGCCTCCCTCTCCCAAGTTTCCTCTTCTATTTGAGCATTTCGCCATAAGATTCTGACAATGGGGATCTTTTTGCTCCGTAGCTCCTTCACTTCCCGATCTAGTATCCTTATGGGTCTCAATTCCAGTGTTAAGTCTTCCTTGACTTCTACTGAACTTGGGGTAGAATTCAGGCGGGATCCACGTCAACCTTCTTTAACAAGGAGACATGGAACACATCATGGACCAACTTCGCGCCATATAACTTCCGGTCCCCAATTTCCTCCCAACATAAAGGAGTCCTGCATCTCCTACCATACAAGGCTTCATATGGGCCCATCCCTATTGTGGCTTGGTGACTATTGTTACATGTGAATTCCACCAATGCCATATGCTCCTCCCAGTTTCCTCCAAATTCTAGCACACATGCCTGTAATAAGTCTTCCAAGACTTGGATGACTCTTTCTGATTGGCCATCTGTTTGAGGGTGAAATGCAGTGCTCATGTCCAATCTTGTCCCCAAGGCATGTTGTATGCTCGGCCAAAGTCGAGAGGTGAACCTGGGATCTTGATCTGATACAATGGACACCTGAATCCCATGGAGTCGTACCACCTCATTTATATAGATCTTGGCAAGCTTGTCCACCAAGTCGGTCATCTTTATAGGCAAGAATAGTGTGGATTTTGTCAACCGATCTACGATGACCCATATCACGTCATTTCCTTTCCTCCCTTTGGGAAACCCTGACGCGAAATCCATGGTGATCATCTCCCACTTCCATTCTGGAATTTGTAATGGTAGTAATGGTCCCGCATGCCTTTGATGCTCAACCTTGACTTGTTGACATATCCCACACCTAGACACATACTCAGCTATTTCCCTTTTCATATTAGGCCACCAATAGAGGTGTTTCAGGTCTTGATACATCTTAGTGCTGCTACGATGAATGGAGAACTTGGACTCATGTGCTTCTTGTAGAACCATTCGTTTGACTGTTTCATTACTAGGCACATACAACCGTTGTCCCATCATCAAGGATCCATCATCCGCTACCCGAAATTTTATTTCTACCCCGGCCTCCACATTCTTCCTAATCTTGGATCCCTTCTCATCACGACATTGGGCATGTAGTATCTTTTCCCGATACGTTGGTCGCACCAATAGTTGGGCTACTAACCCTCCTCATGCATTAATTCCCAACTCTGCACCCATCTCTTTCAATTCCACCAATTGCCGCTCCTTTCCCACTGTTAACCTTCCTAGGGTGGCTTTATTTTTACGATTGAGGGCATCTGCCACTGATGCAACCATATTATTCAATAGTTTCACCCAAATTTAACTAGTTTTTTGCCTATGTTTTATATATAAAATGCCTTGATATTCTTTGTTTTATGTTTTGAAGGCACTTTTGGATGAAAGATGCAAAAAGGAGTAAATTGGAGATAATTGGCAGATTTGACCTTTAGTCGATGTTTTGTGCAGAGCGTGAACTCTAGAGGTTGAAATGAAGTGATTCCAGTGGCATTAAAAAGCTAACATCCATACCTTTCTGGACATCTAAGGCAAGAAAATAAAATAAGGAAGAGCATGGAAATCACAGCCTTCAAATTCAAATCTCGCAATCTGCCAATGTTGACCTTCGGCTATTCCAACTTGAATATCTGGAGCTACAGAAGTCCAATTGATGCAAACTAAATTTTGTTGGATTCATGACTCAAATTTATATAAACACTCCAAATTTCAGCCAAAACCAATGTCATATGAGGGAGATTTATTTTACCTTTTCTTTTCATTTTATATGATGAATATGTTTGTTTTCCTATGCTTATTTTTCCTATGATTGTTTATTTTAATTGCTAGAGCGGACTCTAAGTTATTATTATAGACAATCTATTGCTAAGTTTAATATCAAAACTGGAGTTGTGGTATATGAACTTGTGAAGCAACTGAGTTTAATAATTGTGGCGGATCTACATTATTAATCTTAGGGAGAACATTCAATCAAATCAAACATAGACTGCGGACAGTTATGTTTTCTTGATTAATCAACTTATCTAGTTCTTAAGGCTGCCATTGAATTAAATTACTAGTGCGGACACTGTGGTTGTTTGATGGTTAGGGCTAGTTATACGGTGGATCCGTTAACTAACCAATGTTAAGAAGAGATAAATATTCAGAATATAAATTGATGTTTCGTTTCCATGATCAGTTCTGATTTCTATAGGTGGATGTGTGCTTGTGACCAAGGTTTGTTCTCTTGATAATTTTCTGATTTTATTAAATTTCGTTTGATAGTTTTCTGTTTTTATTAAATTTTGTTTGATAGTTTTTTGTTTTCTTTTGCTTTAGCCTAGATAACGTCCAAACCCCCCCCAAATCGCATATTATCTAGCATAAAAATTTGACTTGAATCTTTCTCGTGGGATCGACCCCTTGCTTGCTCTATACTATCTTGTGTGTTGTGTTTGAAGATAGGGTAATTAATTTGTGCGACTGCGACATCGCAATAAATTTTAGCGCCATTGCCAGGGAAGTAATTTTAGTTGATTCTTGTGCTATTATTTTTATTTGCTGTGATTGTTATTTCTTTTTCTTAAAAAAAAAACAGAATTTTTGCTTGCTGCGGTACTGTTCACTTGCGGTAGTGGTATTGTTCAAAACAGAATTTTTGGTGGAATTAGGTTTTGACCTTTTGTTTCCTTAAGTGAAACGACGTTCTGAACATGACTAGTGGTTATCCATTAGCCCCACCCTATCGAGGCCAAATTCCATTGTTTTCTAGGGTTTTTAGGTAGTTTTTTGTTTTCTACTGTAGAATTTTCGTACAATTTGTATTTTTTTCGATCTCTTGTGTGGTTGGTTTCTTTTGAGTTTTCTTGATGATTTATGCCAGTGACCCGTTTTACTAATCAAAGTCAAGTGTAGTTGGATCTCGAAATAGAAAAAACTTTACGCAGGTTACGAAAGGAAGCTCGCCTTAATGCCATGGCTATTGCACGACAACAAACACTCAAGGAGCTTGCTGCTCCTAATATGGAAAATCAGCCATTGTGCATAAATATCGACAATAATGTAAACTTTGAGCTCAAATCTGGTTTTATACATTTGCTACCAACTTTCAATGGTCTTGCAGGAGAAGATCCTTATACTCATCTCAAGGAATTCCATATGGTTTACGTTGGCATGAAACCAAATGGAGTTGATGAAGAATAGGTTAAGTTAAAAGTTTTTCCTTTCTCTTTAAAAGGGGTAGCAAAGGCATGGTTTTTCTCTATTCTCCCAGGTTCCATTGGAACTTGGAATGCCATGAAGAAGATTTTCCTTGAAAAGTATTTCCCAGCATCTCGAGTTGCCAACATAAAGAAAGAAATATGTGGGATTCGACAATCTCACGGAGAGACACTTTCCGAGTATTGGGAAAGATTTGAGCAACTGTGCATTTAATGCCCTCATCATCAAATACCCGGTCAGCTGCTCATTCAATATTTCTATGAAGGATTGATGCCTCCTGACCGTAGTATCATTGATGCTGCAAGTGGAGGGGCATTGGTAGATAAGACACCCGAGGCTGCACGCCAATTAATCTCAAACATGGCAACCAACTCGAAACAATTTGGCACACGTGGAGACTTCGTAAACAAACGAGTAAATGAGGTAAGTATTTCTAACCTTGAAAATAAAGTTAATGATCTTACTTCTCTTGTGCGTTCTTTGGCTTGTGGAAATGTACAACAGGTGAAAGTTTGTA
>Ga0325404_1000304_pt1 | contig 49007 bp, 30 predicted proteins | sample PopdelMetagenome_18_FD_205664 | JGI IMG/M metagenome (GOLD analysis project Ga0325404, IMG submission 205664) | Populus deltoides microbial communities from Bellville, Georgia, United States - Xylem-Control-R1 | ecosystem: Host-associated > Plants > Phyllosphere > Stem > Wood/Secondary xylem...
AGAGACACTGCATAAAAATGCCCTAATCTAGGTAGGTTTCCATATTAAGAAAAAAAATTGAGAGGGAGAATTGTGTAAATTTAAGGGGACCCTGGAACCACAGCTCCTAGGTTTCAATCAAAAAAGTATTACCACTCATCACTCAATATATTATATCCCAAAAAACAAGTTAATAGAATTAATAAAAATAAAAACCACAATGAAAAACAAACTTACCAACACAATTAACCTTCGGACTGAAAGGCTCGGTTGCAATCTGCTCTCGATAGCTCTTAAAACCCTCGATTATCACCTATATCCAAACACAAATCAAATTCAGTTTTCTAATTCCAATAAAAAAGAAAATACATGCAAAAGGGGGGGGAAACAGCATGGCATTACCTGCTTTATATGCATCCTGAAATTACAAAATAACCCAGCCTCTGTCAAATAAATTAACGAATAACACCGTTAGTGGATTCAGTGCTACTTTTCTTCCTGTTATTTCAAGTATTGAAAAATAAATGAATTTAAATTTTCAAAAAAAAGCAAGAAATTAAAAGGAAAAAAAAAGTGTCCGAATTAAAAATAAAGAATTAAAAACCTAACAACGGCTAACTGATTCATTTCCATTGAAGCACGAAAACTAGGGTTTCAACTTCCAAAACTTTACAGAGAATACCAGAATCGAAGGCTCAAACCCTAACCACTAAGTAACAAATACAGACACTGAGACGACTCCGTAGCGAAGCTAAACTATCAATAAAACTTACAAAGTTGTTGCTTCATAAGGTAGAGAGAGGGGTTTGACTTGGAGGAGAGAAACGGAGGACTGGGAGCAAGTGAGCGAGCGAGTTGGTAATTTAGGCGATTGATTCGGATGCACAGGTCAAGGCCATTAAGCAGAGAGCCCTAGCGGTTATTTTAGCGCTGCTTGCGGGTTTTAGCGAGGGAGTGAAAAAAAAACATGGGCGGGCAAAGCGTGAGTGAAATTTAGTGAATGGAGAGAGGAAAATGAGGAGAGTGGCTCTGCTAGTATGCGCTTGAAGCGTATTGTGCAAGACTGGGAATGGGAGAGGGGTGTTTGTTATATGGGGTTGGGCTATCCGAGCTGTGGATAAGGAAAGCCTTATCATTCTTACTGGATCTTCAAAGGACCCATCGTTTTTTTTTTTATTATATACCACCTTGTCTAAAATCTTCGCAAATCTTTAACAAAAGAAATCATCAAAATGTTCCAATCAAGTAGAGAAAAAGGTTATAGTCGAGAAAATGCTCAAAAATATAGATTTGATGGTTTATAAAATATTAACTATGCTTAAAACTAATGTCAATTCAATTAATTATAACATTGAATAGATTAATATCATGAGGTATTTGAATTGATTTTATATTCATATTCAATATTATCAAATTCAACCTGTTTCATTAGATGAATTTATTAATTTACAATCTATTTTAGATTAAAATTAAATTTAAATTTAATAAAAATTAACTTGATTGATTCATCAATCGATTAAAAAACTATTTAATTTTATTAAAAATAAAACTTGGAACAATGATAATTTTTTATTTATTTACAAGACTAACCTATTTAGTCTACAACTCAACTAGTATCCTTAAAATTTATTAATTTTTGTCGTATTCATCACTCAATCAATGGATAGACTTATAGACTACGATGACAAGATTTTATTTTTTATTTTTCCCATCATCAAAACACTAAATTACTACGGTTATATTTTTATTTTTTTTTACATTACAAAAATATTCTTGAAAAAAATTAATTTTTTTATATTTTTTTTACTTCAAATTATTTTTTTGTATTTTTAGATTATTTTGATGTATTAATATTAAAAATTATTTTAAAATTTTTAAAAATATTATTTTATATATTTTTAAATAAAAAATACTTTATAAAATAATCGTTTACAATCACTCTAAAATATTATGTATACCCGTTAAATCAAACATTGAATTCTTGAATAAAACTTTTGCCGTGCAAGGTTTTGGACCAGAAGAATTTGCTCCACAGTCCTGTAAACCTGGGCTCTTTACGCAGAAGCCTTGTAACAAGGGCCTTTGTTGGTCTGGGCTCTTGTTTCTTCTCGTCAACAAAGTGTAAAGTCTCGAATTAAAAACAAATATCAACCAAGTCCCTTACAAAAATAAATTCTCAACCAGGTTCTCCATTATTAGACACTACACAATTAATTCTCACGTAAAACTTTTAAAAATTGAAAACTAATTGGTCTGGTTTGGTTATTTGACTCGACTTGATTGATTTTTTAAGACCAAACCAGCTTGACTGAATCTTTTTATCCGAATCAAACTGGATTAACCAATTCTCGTCCCTAATTTTAATAAATTATGGGGATCCTCTTAAGAAATTTTTAGTTTGGCTACCTTCTTGACAATCAAGTGATAATTGGGGAAAAATTTATCCTTGTACCCGAAAAAGACTTAATTTCAATTTCCATGATTCTATCCGTTTCCGCGGACAACAACCAAACCGACCTCGTCACAATCCTGTATTACCTTCAGGAAAAGAGCCACCGCCTATAAAAACAACCAACCTGCAACGCTTCCTCTACGTTCTACGAAAAACAATTTTTTTCCTCTTCTTGTCACTGAGTTTCCTTCAATCTTCTCTTTCTTTCTCTGTTGATTTCTTTAACAACAATGGGGTTCGACAAAGGAGACAAAGTGGAAGTATGTAGCACACAAGAAGGCTTTCCCGGGTCATATATTATACAGTACAGCAACAGTGGTCAAGAAACTTGACACCAACTCTCATGCAGTGCAATGCAAGAACTTAGTCGAAGAGGAAGATACGTCAAAGCTACTGATAGAGATAGTTTCTGCTGATGAGGTGAGGCCAGTGCCACTGAGATTCAAATTTGGAAGCGGGTTTTCTATGTTTGATAAGGTTGACGCTTTTGACAATGATGGGTGGTGGGTTGGCAAGGTTACTGTACAGAGAGGGCCTCTGTATTTTGTCTTCTCCGAGACAACAGGGGATGAGATAGCTTACCATGTCTCAAGATTGAGTATTCACTTGGATTGGGTTAATGGCGAGTGGGTTTCATCAAAAAAGATAGTTTCTTGAATCATCTACTAAGTTTCTTTCTTGACAAGGAAACATTATTATTATTGATATCTGTAACCGCAAGCAAGATTGAGGATTTGTTTCGTAGATCGAGTAGTTAAACTGGGAAAGCACACTGACGAAATTATCGGTTCTCCGTGTTAACTCCTGATCAATACTTGTTTAGATTTGTTGAGATGTTTCGAATAATCTGGTGAGCTTTACTTTCTAGAAGTTAAAAGAGTTCGGATTGCTCAGTAGATGTAGCTGATCAATTTATATGTTCGATGGAAAAAAAGTTGCTAATGGTCATTCAATTGTGTTTAGAGATGGAATATCAATGATCAACTCTACGAATTACTGATTAATTTCTTATTTTGGTAGTGAACTCTTGATCATGTTTTCATCATATAATGTGGTTTCGGATAAGAGAAGACCATAATTAAGATTTAGCGCATTAGGTTTTTGTTTACAAGGTTCTGTACTCTCTGAACTTTTTTTGCCTTGGCAAATTGAAATCAAGAGAAGTGAAGGGAAATCTTGTTTTCTGTAACCAATAAAACCATAATTCCATGTGCCAATGCCTTCAGCTATCAGCTATTTCTCATGGAAAAATTGAAAGAAGTAATGCTCAGGCTCATTCATGGCAATTGGCAATCACACTCCTAACTAAAGGAGCTACCTCCTCTAATTTTGGTTATGCGCCCATTAACCTATCATTAGCACAGTAATCCATTCACTATACATATTCACCTCAGGTTTCTCTTTTATAATCAGGCAGTATAAGATGCTTGTTTTAGTAATCAAGTAGATGCAGTTTTGCCACAGATCGATGCAACGAACAGGGTGAGGATCGAATGGGATAAGAATTTGTATGGCCATGGTACAAGCCCTTCCTTCCCCAATGTACAAGAACCCCCTTCTCTCATCCTTGTGGATCATGCACCAGCTGGGCTCAAGAGTCCTGTCTTGACTCGCAGTCATGCCAAGTTGCCTATACATTTCTACAAAGTTTATTGAACCTGCATCTGAAAGATGCGGGTCTAATTTTCTTGTCAAGAAAAAGATTGCCATTGATGCAAGTTCCTGGAGGTGAAGTCCTCGAGTTCATGCAGTGTTAATTATGATATACGGGCACGAAGAAAATATCATATTGATAAAGAAAGAACAAGAGAGAAAAATCTCAAGCTTTGCCATGCAAAGCGTGTTCTACTACACTTCCATTATCACACCCGTACACGAGCATGAAGTCTTCCGATCCCACCTGAAAGCAACCTCGTAGCTCATCATTCACTGAGCTCCAAGGGCTTGAAATATTTGCCATCTATGAGATAGGTGCCAATAGCAAGACGAACTGCCCACACATCCTTGGGCTTTCTTGACACAATTCTGCACATAACACATATCGAATCGTATATTCATCAATACTCGGTCAACAACAATCTGCTATATATGCACACATCTTCAAGAGAGCGAGAGAAGGGTTACCTTCCCACATCACCAGGCTTAACCAAGCCAGTGTTAACCCGGAGGCAGGGCATGGTTGCTGCTGTCTTGATCATTTTGGGAGCCTCAATAACAACTACAGGAGACCCTATCCCAAGTTTGGTAGTGCTTTTTGCTGGCAAATTTGTCTCTGATGATGATGATGATTCTCTAGATTCACATCTAGTAACCACTTTGAGTTTTCGGTTCCGAACATTATTTATGCTATGATTGGATTGCAAAGTCGGGTTTGTTCGTGGGATTGTGGAGGTAGAGGAGAAAAAAAATGCCATCAGGAGTTTAGCAAAGGCAAGTAGAATTCTATGCGATTGGGATAATATTTGCGTGGTTCTAACTGAGTGGTCTGTGTTGGATGAAGTGCTAGCCAGTTCTTAGTTTTATTGCAACATTTGCCTCTCATGTATATGCACAGGATACTCAAATACGACCTGATCACTAACAAACATAAGAGGTGACTTTGAAATTTTTTTTAAGTATTTTTAAAAATTTTAATTTTTTAATTTTTTTATGTTTTCATATATACTTTTTATATGTCAATGTTAAAAATAATTTATTAAAAAAATATTATTTTAATATATTTTAAAATAAAAAACAATTTTAAAAATAATTATCACTATAATTCCAAACAAACTTTTAATAGTAAAATAAATCGGGTTTATATTCATAAATTTCAAGATTAATGCATGATTTTAAGACTTTCTTTATTGTCTAACAAAAAAAAATCTCATCAACTTGAATTAATAATTTTTATTTAAAAGATATTGATTCATTAAAAAAAACAAATTGAATTGCTATTCAATTGAATAATTGAATTGTTAAGTGAACAATGGTTAACTCAAGATAATCGTTTTTAATTAAAAAAGAAAGTTCATTTCATTTAAAAAAAAAAAAAACAAATTCTCTGGTGTGGACGCATTAGAATTTGAAAGAGATTTGAGCTAGGTTAAATATATTTTTTAGTTTAAATTAAAACACGATTTGGGTAAGAGATTATGAGAAGCTATACACCTTGAAGTGAAAGTGTCACATCTACCAAAAATAATTAATATTTGGACTAGTCCCTTGATCATCACGAGAGAATAAGGAAAAGAAAAGGAAAAAACTCCATTGCATATCCGATAGGTGCAGGCTCGTAGGAGCTCTAAATGGACATTATTTTTTGGTCATTCTCTACTCATAATACAAGCCCTAATGATTAGCTGAGGTAATATTCTGGCTGCAAACATCGATCCTGTGATATACACATCCATTTATTATGAAAAAAATGCATTATCTATTTTAAAAATAAATTAAATATTAACTTCTATATTTCCATATAACGCTGGCTAGCATCCAAATTCAGATGCATAATTTTTAGCACATTATTTTATCATATCTTGGCCTTCAAGAAACTGTGTTTAAGAAGTGAATTAGCTACCACCACAGGAATATGGAACTATTAAATGAGAGAATTTTTTAAAACTCGAATTCTTGGAAGAATATTTGAACACATGTAGGAATGATAAATTTAGTATTAAAATGATGGTTAGTCTCCAACACGCGTGCTCGCTTGCCTCCATTGATGCATGGGTCAAAACATTGCAAGGACTGGTATCAAATGAGAATGGGGTGTTGAATACCATACGGACTTTGTGCGGGCATGCTGCGTATCATGCCAATCATGGGGAGAGAGGCGATTAGTGGGGCTGGATTCTTTGAAGCAGGCTGGTGAAGGATAATTGTCTAGCAAAGAACTCGGTTCTCAAGAGCAAGCAAAGTTAGGTTTGGCATAAGCACCAAGCTTGCCTACTGACCATTCCGTCAAGTTAAACCAATTTATCTATATATTTCATTTTCTTTTTTCCTGAAGGCGGAGAAGATACAGGCAAGAATTACAACGAACAAAACAAAAATGAACTAGGAGGGGACGGGGGAGCAGCTGCCTAGATTTGTTACCTTGAAAAAACACGGGAAAATTACAAATCTTTACAACCTATACAAAATTCCAAGTTTAACGGCAACAACTTTGTTTCCAGCTTGGCCAAAAGGAAATCTTCCACCTCCCCGCCCTCTACAAATCTTTAATCTGTGACTTTGTACACTCTTTACCTCTTTACGTAAGTAAGGTATGGATCTTGAGCAATGGTCATGACATCTGGTCTGTCTGCTTGGTTATAGGTTAGACATCGACGAATCAAATCCTGTAATCCATCAGGAATATGTATAAAATCATTGTCCGGCCAGTGCAGTGAAAATAAGACCCAAGCAAACACGCAATGAGAACTGCCAAAACACATCACTCACCTTTGCCTCGTTTGAGATAGTAGGCTTTGAAGGGAATTCAACCCTGCGAGCTTTTATAATTGTATCTTCACGAAGTATTCGTTCTTGGGTTTGGTCGTGCCCAAAAGGACGTCTGCCATAGAGCATTTGGTAAAATAGTACTCCAGCTGACCAGACATCAACCTGTATCCCAAGAAAGAGCATTTCAAAGAAGGTTAAAATAAAATACACGAAGTTTAAGCAGTTGATTGTCTCTGGTGATAACCAACTGTTGGAAATTCTTAAGCAAGACTAAACAGACTCAACCACTGAAAGGTTGATGAGCACACAATTCAGAGGAGCATGAGACCCAAAAATATGAGAAATCCTCATTTCAGAAAAATGGATTGTGTTTTCTTGGCTCTGGCTGTGACTAAATGTCTTCGATGGGGAGAAAACAGAGTTCACTTACCTTTGAAGATATTAAAGGTGTCTTGCTGAGCTCAAAACATTCTGGTGGCAAATACCTAAAATTACAAAAGAAAGCAGAATCAAAATGTTGCCCAGGTAGCCAAACTAGAAAAGATTTTTTTATCACTAGTACGAGTGAAAGAGATGTCTAGTAAATTAGTGCAACTGCATTCATGTCTTGAAAAAAAAAAAGGAATAGAACATTTACAACGTGCAGGATAAATCACAAATGACAAACTGCAGTGTTACTCACCAATACGTTCCAGCTCCCTGAGATGTAAGTTCCATTCCCTGTGATCCAACATCTTCCTCCACAATCTTGCTAAGACCAAAATCAGTAACTTTTGCAATGCCAAATTCATCAAAAAGAACATTCCCAGGCTTCAAATCATAATGGATAATCTTCTGTGCTCTTTTATTCAAGTATACAAGGCCTTGAAATATCTGGACAATAATAATCCTAGCTTCCCTCTCAGGTAATACAGGTGTAGCTTTAAGAACAGCATCAAGATCTTTACCTGAGAAAATAAAAAAGGTTAAATGAAAAGAAAAAATCTGTAAAAGATTGAGAGTTTTTAGTCTACTATACATCAAACTATAAACAGACCAACAGTTGTCAAGAGATTAAATGTCATACCACTACAGTACTCCAAGACAGTGCAGAACGTATTCTGGTCAATTTCAAAAATGTCCCAAAGCCGAACAATGTGATTATGCACCAATGTCTTATGAATATTGTACTCCCGCATTGCATGCCGAATGTAACTTTGCTTCTTATCCTCACTCCACTGAGCATTCAGACCATGAAGCTTACATGCAACATATCTATGGTCCACCAAATCATAAGCCTGCTGGAAATTTCTCACTTCAAATCACTGCAAAAAAATATGCTTTTACAATTGCCAATGATGGCAACAAAATGATCTAGACTTTTGTCATGGTAAATAGGAAACTTGATCAAACAAGCAGTAGTTAATATTTGAATCATCAAATGAACTGACTTGCCGAAGTTCTGACCTTGTAAACCTCACTAAATCCCCCTTTACCAAGAAGATTTAGAAGGGCATATCGGAGATTTAAAATCTGAAAATTATTAAAACGTGAACCATCCTCATCTCGTATCCGTTTCATTTCACGTATGAGCCGTCCCTTTTCCAGTTCATAGCGATCTCTTTCACGCAAAATAGTCTCTTCCTCCTGCAGTGAACCAACAACTCAATTGCAAGGGATGCATGTATAAATGAACACTTCCAACTTTTGCAATCCTTACCAACTGCAGCCTGGAGATAACAGAATGACTTACACGCTTCATGCTCACGAGACGAGATTTAAAAATCTCATCCTGGATGAGAAAATCTTCTTCTTGTACTCCTGACTCTGCATCTGTACCATCACCCTTGTCTTCACAGCAACAGCAACTACTGTTAATACTCAGGAGGTTGCTCCATAAACAAAAAGTAACAGGGGAGGAGGGGGGGGATAATACTAAGCATGCATTTATTTTCTTCTCATTTAATTGTTGATAGGTTACATTTTTTGCTGGTGTTTGAGGCCATGACACCTCAGTGAGACATCAGTCTGTCACCCTGTAGTGCAGGGGGTGGCAGTTACAAGTGATAATAAACCATTTAGCACCAAAAGGTCAAACAAAATCCACCTGAGTTAAGAAATTATACACACAGGACAAAATTTGAGCAATACATTATCATACACATATTGGTATGTAGGCATGCATGACAGCAAGCATGAGGCTTATCAGGAAGTAGATCATATCTATGGGGGTAACTTGGAAAGCCACAAAAGCTTCTCATAGTTTCTCGTAGCCAGAGGCACATGCCAATATTTTAGAGCGCTGACAGTCATGATGCCCTTGTGACCAAAGATCGCATAAGATTATATGTATATGTATGCTTTAATCATAGTCTAAAAGGGGCCAAAAGTATGCAAAAGGAGAAAAAAGAAGGTATTGCCAAATATTACAAGAAATATGTTTTACCAGATTGTCGTTTCTTCAATGATTTCCGCTGCCGCTCAATAGCCTCCTTAGTTTCTAATAACTGTCTCTGAAAAATAAATCATGAAAATAAATATTACAACCATAAATATAGTTCATTAAATAATTCCTTAACTGGAATTATTGCCTATTGAAACTAAAGACTGAAAAAACACAACAGAAAATTATAGCGACAAAACATGAAAGGCTGCAGGATTAAAGATATAAAACCCGTATATTGAGTTTAGTGGAATCATGGTGAAAATAGAAAGCAGCAAGCTATTAGTAGACAACATTTAAAACAATGTATTTTGGGATCTGTCAAAGCATAAGATGGGCACATTACCATTCAATGTGAAAAGAACATCTGTAATAGAACTGGCATAACAGCAAAAATCATTCAGAAGAATGATTATTGTATGAGCCATCAAGAAAATTACCAAAACCAAGAACATTAAAGATATGTGTATACATAAACCAAACATACATTTGTGTGTGTGGCATTTAACCTAAAAACAACTTCTATCAGATTTTATTTAAAGAATGAAGATATGCCTCAATCCTTGTCTTCTATATCCACTTCTGCTTCAAGTGTTCTAAATGCACGGTAATTTAATTTACTAGGGGGGAAAATCAGTTTATAAGGACACAACCTTGAAAACACATAAAAAAAAATCATTGTGAAGGAAAAATTGAGCTATATGAAGGTAAATGAACTAGATAGGGGGAAGAGAGAGAGAGAGATCTGACGACAACATACAAGATGAATATTTAGATCTTTCAGCATTTGCCCATCCTCCCACGTCTCAGATATGATAGTTCCAGCTCTGAAATGGACCAAAGAATATAAGAACTCCCATATTAAGTGAAGGATGTAAGGAACTCGCGAAAGTTATAGATCCAAAACTTGGTGGTGTTATAGATTGTGTTTTTCCAAGTAGATTGTATTGGCCTTGTGTGAACAAACATGATCATTCTAGAGCCTATGCAAATGTTATAGAATCCAAAACTTCACATAGGGATAATATACAGTTCAAGAGATCATGGTCCCAGTTTGTTTGAGCTCCCTGCTGTCCAGATGCTGTTTACATTTGGTGGTCTTTTTCATCTTTCTGCTTTTAAATCACTCAGACAGGGCACCAAGAGAGGGTGAAGGTCCATTCAAGCACATTTAGTTGAAGCTTAAAAGATGTGGGTATACCTGATAACACCCACACTGCCAAGTCTTAAAGAATCCTGGCGAACTTTCATCCTGGCTTCTTGTCTCTCTGCTTTTGAAACAGATATCAGCAGATCAGATATAATTTTCGTTCTCTGCATCGAGAAGGAAATGAATATTAAAAATGGTTACAACTCTGCTAATCACAAACTTATTACACTGTTCCATGAGGAAGCAGATTAATTTCCCAGTGAGAAATGAAAGCATCAGTATCAGGATTCCAAACTGAAGTCATGTGCAGATGGTATTAACTGACAATTTCAAATCAGGCCAATCAACAAGCACAGAACTCTTCACCAATGAATTGTAAGAATGCATGCCTAAGACTGCAGAGTTGATAATAACTGTGAACAATGGTTGAATTCTTCAACAATTTTCTCAAAAACAACTTCAATCGCAGAGCATAAGTACATTATGCCACTATGAAACTGCCTTGCAAATGCATCCCATAAAACATCTATGGCAACCTTTATAACAGTTGATGTATTATCATAGTAGCAAAGAAAAACCCACCCACTACAAAGTCTACCATAACATTCAAGAGGGAAGAACATAGCATGTCTGCCTCAATCTTGTTATATTTGGCTGTCAAAATTCTGTTTTGTAGGTGATGACATAAAATGATTGAAAGAGGCAAATGTACAATCTAACAAGAATAATGTCAGTGCTTTTCTGCTAAAACAACATTAAATGTCTAGTTCTTTTGAAGTTTCATTGTCTCCAGAACCTTCCCGAACCATTTAAACATTCACTGTTAAACAGCAAAAATTAATCTCTTTGTCACCTTTAATCTGTTCCCAATTTAAACGAAGTAAATCTTTAGTAAAGCTCACAAAATTTGAAGCCAACAGCTTAACCAATTTGCTAAGAATCATATGGTATCATAGCATGCAAAGAAACTTTAAACATTTGGGTAATTTTATTACTATATATTATTTAATCAGCATGAGAGAGAGAGAAATAGATAAAGACCAAACTCCCAATAGCATACCTTTGGCTTCATTTGTTGTTCATAATCTTTGAGTTCCTTCAATTCCTGTGCAGATAAAATAAAAGAGTATTAGCATTGCGGATAGTCAAAATCCATAAAGTAATGGCAAAAGTATACCTTTTCTAACTGGTGGCAGAGATCATGATTATTAGAGGCCTCTTGACGAGATTTACGAAGATCTTCCTCTAGAATGGAAACTTTTGCACGCAAAGATGCAAGCTCCTCCTAAATTAAGTTGAAAAAAAAAAGGGATTAGATTTGCATGTAAAGATGCAATGTGGAAGCACCCTGAGCCTTGAGGAAACCATTCTGCAAATTGCAGAGGAAACAACAACAAGAACAATAATAAAATCTAACAAAATGCAGGAATTCTAGGAATAGAAACAATTCAATACCAAATCACCCAACTGATACCTCTAAGGATATGTGATCATCATTTCTGAAGTGCTCTTTGGGCCTGTTATCCTGCATAGTGAATATTACCTGTCATTCTAAATAGATTTCTATAGACTGCATCCTATATTTCTCACCATTAAGCTGCAGCAAAGGAGGTCAGTATGAATGAATAAATGTTTTTGGCTGTGGTCTTTAGTTCCTTACAGTCAATTACAAAAATAAATCAAAGGAAGAAACATCAATGAATTCAAAAAAGAAACAACTCAAACGCACTCGCCACATAGAGCTTAACCAAGGGAAAACTGATAGATGGCCTTCAAATCAGATCAACTCACTCATGACAATAAAAAGACGCATGACTATTTTTATGACCTCTTTTACAGTCACTGCAATCACATATCACTGTTATGATAATAAACATTAAATGAATAGTATAAGAGTTACTAAAAACAAGGAGGGTTTGATTTGAGGAAAAAGAACTAAGAGTATTTTTAATCAAAATACTTAATGAAACATACGAAAGTCATTGCCAAATAAGTTTTCAAATTAAAATACAATTGGACAAGCCCACTAAAATCATATGTCATTTGCCCATAGAGGCATAAGTCTGTTACTGAAGCTCACTATCTGTTCCTCACTGGCAACCATCAGTCAGGTACCCTGCTGCCACAGGTAACTACCACAGTTTAGCATAGCCACCAATGAGCATTTCCTTTCTAGTGAATTCTCGATGGGTTCCAAAAGAAATAATTAATTGGTTATCTTGACATCAAAAGGCACCATGTTACAGGGAGAAACAAGGTTGCAGCTTCATTTTGGTAGTCTTATATGTGCAAATATCCCCTTCAGTTATGTAAAAGGGTATGGTAGTGCAATGTACTCCTTTTAGATGTGGTTATTACAACTCACTTCTTCAATAAACTTTGCAGCTACTCATCTAGAGCCTCAAAAATGTAGTTAATATCCTCATTTTCAAACAAAAAAAACATGGCATGCCTGGCTGCAGAAATGAAATACCAGATGTAGATTTCCCTAGCACATAATAAATTTCTTCCTTACCAACATACTTTCAGACACCGATTAATGGATCTAAAAGCATTAAATGCACACATAATGACATAAAGTATAAGTGGCGCAACCATACAAGCAATTCAATCTATCATATGATCAGAAAATTGGCTCATTCAGTCATTTGCACCTCAACATGTGCGGTCGCATCTTTAAAGTTTCCAACACACCCCATGGGTGTGGAAACTCCCTCTTTCACACATTGGTAGGTTATGTTGTTGAGGCATAAATACATATTTTTTTGTCCTACACCAAATTAAGAGTAGGTGAACTGAGCCCTAAAAGGAGTACCCCTTTTCTTTGAAATGATGAAATGAAATCTACAATAAAACTTAATTTTGTTAATTAGAGGAACCCAGGATTTTGAAGAATTTGTCAAGATAGAGCATGTACCTTGAGATACGAGTTCTCAAGCTGACCATTTGAAGGTGAGGCTGTTGAAACAGAAACTTGTGATCTAATCTGATCATTAGCTCTGGAACCACGACCTCTACCAGAATTAGACTGACCCCTGCCACGACCTTGTTTTTTCCTGTTTGTATCAGAACCGCCCTTGGTCTCTTCAGTTTCCCCGGTCTTTTGCCTTCCATCATTCACTGCCTGTGTCTTTTTATTGTTTTAATCAGAGATTAGTATGCAAATATTTTGCCTAAAATGAAAGTCAAAAGGAGGATTTATGGAAAAGAAACAGCCATAAGCAATATCTAACTAAACCTAGAAAAATTTATATAAGGATATGGGCTAAAGCACTTGACATGGAAACAATTTTACATTTCAGACCAAAGTAGATTGTCTAACATCAATCTACCTCAAGATGTTCGATGACAGCTGAATTATTATTTTCTTGTAATCTCTGGCGCTTCTGAGTGTTTGCTTGTATAAGAAATTCCCCTCCATTCTGCATAGAAGAATAAAAAAGACAAAATCGTGGATCAGGAAAAATGAACTGACAAGTTACTGTAACGAGACAATTTTTATGCAAACAAGATGGCCTCAAAGAGATAACAATGCACAAAAACTTATTGCCAAATTCCAATCCAGTAGAAATTGCAAATATTTATTTCGCAAAAAGGTTTGATCAACTTCCTTGATCAAAATGAAAAGCTTTTCTGTACATGTAGCATTGCTACCCCAGTGCAGCGCGCATACTCAAAAAATTCCATGTGCACCATCCCAATCTAATTGTAACAGATCAACAGATTTTTCATGTGTATAAAGAGCAAAAAGAAGTTGCAATCACAAAGCCAGAAACTGACATGAACCTTGCTAAAATGTTTTTTACAGAAGAAATATTCCAACTTGAATTCATTGTCAGTTTTATCTAACCCGACACAAAGCAGAATGCTCACAGAATCCATCCTCTTAAACTCCCACACATAAAAACCAGAAAAACGAAAATATAATAAACCATGTTTCAGAAATAAAGAAAACTACTTTCTCAAGTAAAATCATCGTCCACTTTATCCCATCAGGAACATATATTATCAATGCGTAAAAATTCCACTTACATCTACAGGCTCCTTACAAAGTCCAAACGGAAGAAGACCAAGCAATCAATTCAACTTTCAACCAAAGTATGGTAAAGTACAAGCACATATGGAATGAATATGAAGATGTTATGCCCTGGCATATATAACGTATGATCAAACAAGACATATAATGATTCATAATTCAATAAAAAAAATATCAAACAGGTCAATGTAATTATCCTCCAACGTAACTCCACAATCAAAATTTTCAAAATTTCTATAAAACCCACTTCAAACTCATCAGCAAAAACATAAATAAATACAATGACACATGAAAAACTTACATCATCGTCAGAATCACTAGACTCTGCCAATTCCTCAGGAGGCCCAAATTTCGGACCAGGAGAAACAGAGGACCAAATGGGTTGCTGTTGCTGTTGTTGTTGATGCTGCGGCTGCTGTTGCTGTAACTGAACAGGGGGGCCAGGAGTGACAGAAGGCACCTTGCCAGCCATACGAGCTTCAAGTTTAGCAATTTTAGTAGGCAAAGACTGGTCTGACTGGTTCGAAGAGTTTGAAGAGAAATGCATTAACATATCATCCGACATTGTGCGTAGAAAAATGGGTTAGGTTTGGAATTGGAAAATAAACCCTAAAATGTTAGCTTTTTGTGGGGAGAATCATGGGTTTTGGAAAAGTAGTGATTTTTACAAGGAAATAAAGAGGGCATGATCAAAGAAGAGACTAAAGAAGGGTCCTTTTTTAGGGTTTTGAAGATTAGTAAAGAAAAGAGGAATCAGAGAGGGAGTGAGGGAATTGGTAAGGACAGGAATAACCTGGGAAGGGCAAGGTCAAGTAAAGAATGATGAGGCTTTGGTTTGGTTTGGTTTTTTTGAAAAGATTTTCGTTTTGAGTGTATTTCTGGGCAAAGGAAAAACTGAGTGTCAACGGGGTATGTGGCTGTGTACTGGTTTTGATTTGGTCATGGGATATGTTGCGTAGATGGGTTTTGTTTAACTATTTTGAATTGGAAAACAATGAAAGAGACTGACTGAATAATGACTGTTGTGGAGTTATGTTTCGTGCTGGAGAGAGTTGTGGGGTAAGGAATTTGAACAGGTTAGGTCAAGAAAGGAAAGGAGAGAAGGGAATGGCAAGGAATGAGGACATGATGGATTGGGATGGTGCTGTGACTTGGGGCATTAGGGGGGGAGGGCTAGGGAGATCTGCCTAATGTCTTTGATAGCAAGGCATGTGATGGGAGCAAGACCACTCGTTTTAAAGCTATTCTATTGATATCTTTTTGCGCTACTTGTGTTGTTGAGATTTGAGAAAAGAGGGGAGGAAAGGAAATATCTCAATTAAAACCCTCAAATTTCTCTTGTTTTCAATCAATTTGTAGTAAATTCGTTGTGATTCTTGGTGATAAAACATGACTAGAGTGTAATCTTGTAAGCTCGATTGACAAGTACAGCCCTGTTTATAGAGAGGTCATGAATTTAAATAAAGGTTCTCGAGAAGTGAAATAAGTGGGTCAATCAATATGCAGCCGAGGCCTCATGAAATGAGCTATGCTTGCTTCACCCCGTACAAAAGAAAATTGTGCAATGGGTTGGACTAAGGTTTCATGACATCTGGGCTGGTACAGCGTAACCTGTGATAGGACATGTCACTTGTGCCGAAATAACACGTGAACCAGTATGTAGACAGGCTGACAATATCCTAATTTTGAGCATACAGGTTGGCCAGCAAACCTGTGATTTAGAAGATCAAGTTAGGTTTCAATTCTACAAAAAAAAAACAAAAAAAGATTATCTTATTTTAATAAAAAAAAAGGTTATCAATTCAATAACTAATAAATTGATCTAATAATCTAATAACTCGGATGAGGATTTTTTATCATGTCAAAGCTCGTACCAAGTTTAACAATTATGGTTGATTTTAAAGTAAGGTTGATAAGAATCAGTTTTTTTTTTTGTTTTTAACATAATCATAGAAGTTAAAAGAGAAGCTGGGTGAATATGACTGCATATTCTTTGCTGCTTTGGTTGCATGACATGCAAAGTAGACAAAGTCAAGATTCTAGGCCATGCAAGGAAGAACATGAAGGAAGTTGGGGTTCTGCTGGTGAGGAGTGTAAAAGGGGCTAGAGCAATTCTTTACCCTGTTGGTGGAGCAGGATGAGCTTAGCTTTGAGTTTCTCTTCATCTTGTTCTCCACCGCCGACGGTCTTTCTAAGAATAAATGCTTCCATCTGCTTTGCTAAGCTGATCCTGGAGCGATTATGGAGATACATTGGATGCATGTCAGTCTTCTCCACCAGCTGACAATAACAAGATGGTTCCTGCTAAAATATTTGGCTATTGTCTCTGTTCGGTTTTTCTGTTCTTTTCAGTGGAGATTTTCCTTTCTGCTGTGTTGTTTCTTTTATATGCAATCCGGCAAGAGATGCGGTATTCCTAGCAAGGAAGGAGGGAATTTTATAGTGCTAAAACTGTAACTAACGGATACTGAAATAAACACAGAAAAGAGAGAATCATATTCAGTCCCCTAGCCTCAAACATTGAATATTCCAAAATTTCAACTTCTGAAGTGATCTTTTGGAAGTCTGGGATTCAAGAATTGACAATGATTCTGACATAAATAAATCAACAAAGTTCTTTCAGAAAGAATGGGGTAAAAGTAAGTTCCTCTCAACTTAAACCACTACCTATCCTACAAAGGTTACAGCAAGGTGTGTGGATACATGCATTGAGGAAAGAATGTATAAATCACTAGAACAAGAGCATCCATGTATGAAAAAATGATCTGTCAATAACTTGCGCGCTAAAGGGATCAAAAAATTACATAACTTAGATGACTCCCGGAAAAATATTTGGGCTCCCTGCTTCAATAGTTGGAATATAATTCGCATTTCTACCACCAACCATTGTCTCTCCTCATCCCAGTATTGCCAGAGCTGCCAAATGCGTAACCAGAGTTGCCATATGCATGGCCATAGGTGTTCTATGCATGCCCTGAGTTGTTGTGCACATACCCTGAGTTGTCCTGTGCATGCCTGAAGTTGTTATATGCATATCCGGAGTTGTTGTGTGCATGCCCAGAGTTGTATCCAGGGCCAGAGTGACTGTATGCATGCCTGGGGTTGCTGTATGCATGGCCAGAGTTGCTGTATGCATGGCCAGGGTTGCCAAACCTGGATGCTGAATATCTATGCTGATAAGGTGTTGCCGACCCTTGGAATGCTGAAGTTCCTGAATGACTCCAGTTGTTTTTCTTAAAAGTTTGAGAACTTGACATATGATGGCCAGAAGTCATAGGAGAACTCTTGCAACCCTTGTAAGAAGGTGTTGAAGGAGAATTGAAATGGTTCTTGGAATTAGACCAGGATACATCTCCAGGATCCTCTGTAATCCATCCACCTTTGTGTTTTGATTTTTTTGGTGTTGATTTAGATACATCTCCAGGATCCTCTGTAATCCATCCCCCTCTGTGTTTCGATTGTTTTGGTGTTGATTTAGATACATCTCCAGGATCCTCCATAATCCATCCACCTCTATGTTTTGACTTCTTTGGTGTTGACTGGGATGAATTTGTTAGATGCTCTGCAATGTGGCGACCTTTATGTTTTGATTTTTGCGGTGTTGTAATGCCTCTCTCTTCGGATTTGGTTTTTCTCCTTTTACGAGCCTTGACAAGATCATGCGGGGCAGATTTAATTCCCAAGCTTTCTTTATTTTCTCTATGAACTTTTAGAGTCAGGGTTAATAATTCACGATTCCTCCTCCCACCCTGCTTATGGTAAACAAATACTCGCTTTACTTATATTTTTAGGGAACACACAATATTCTATGAAGGGAAACAGAATCTTTTGATGCTGAAGAAATGAAATATGATTAAGTGGCATATAAACAAACCTTCAGACCGTGATACACATATTTGCTGAAAAACTTACCCTAGCAGAACTGGTGCACTCACGTGCAAAATGCCCTCCTTCCCCACATCTGTAGCATGAACTAGGTGATTCTGTCATAGAGGCTTCCTCGTGTAACCTTCCACAGTCCTACATAGATTGATACCAACGCATTGAAAGAAGGCTGGTCACCAGCAAGAAAATTTTGAAAAAAAAAGTTCAAACCATCTCAGGAACAGTTGGGTGAAGAGAAACAATGTTGCAATTACATATGCCAATGTCAAGGGATTTGTCAAGATCCCATAACAGAGATTCCAAAGCATGGGCAATGTCAAAGTAGCCACAAGAGGTGTCTTGCACAAACAAAATCATATATTAGCAGTGTAAAAACATGTGCACCAAGAATGCTAATGTCATGTAGGTTGTAAAAATAAGGCACAACTCCAGACCATATATTATCAAAGAACAAATTATCTAGAAAGCCACGCTGTATGTACGAAATGTGATATAATGTCCCTCACTTGCAAACTTAACAGCAAGAGATAAAAAAGTAAAGCCAAGACAATTGGAAAGAAAAACATCAGCAAAAGAAAGTTTCGCCAACACTTTAAAATTCTAAACCACCATTGCTTGGACATCTACTGGGATCATGAAAGAATAACTATCAGCAATTGAGACAGTATAACAATATTGTAAGAGCTGAACCAAATAGCACAGGGATATTAATATAGAAACTATCATATTGACAGACCTAAACCTAAAATCACAAAATACAGTACCACTCTTTTCCACACATCATGTCAGCATGCATTCAGTCCAAGAAAGTATAGTGCACTTATAGATAAAATTTTGTCCTTAACCATAAGCATGAAAGGATATGCAGAAGGCACAAAGAGAGATGCCCATGAAGAGAGACACGTGGATATTGAAAGCAATGAATGGGACTTACCAAACCAGTATGACCCAGTTCACCACATCTGTAGCAAGAAACTTCTCTTGGACCATCATCACCAGAGGTAAAACAACATAAATGGCCAAAACTCTTGCAGATGTAGCATTGTATTTCCTGAATGATGATAAAAAATTAAAAAAAGAAGAAGATAAGAAACAATAATGATAATGATTCAAATTAGAATAAGACCACAAACATGTAGGCATGCAGGAAAGGGAAAAAAATTAGGCAACCACTGATGAAAAAGGTAGAACAACCTTGAGATCATCAACAGAATAATCGTTCATGCATGAGAGCATCTCATGCCCGGATCCCCCACATTTCAAACATATTTTTGAACTCTGATGAGTACCCTTATATTTCTCTGGACAATCTCTTGCACGGTGGCCACTTTCCTTGCAAATAAAGCAATCTTGTCCCTAAATAAAAAGTCAAGCATAACAAAACCCAGATTAAGCAGATTCTTCAACTCCCAAACCATTTACACAGAATCTCAACGCAAACATAGACATATAGACAAAATATTCCGTCATTCCAGTGTTCTTATGTTCAGGTAAAATATTCTGTTTTTTTATAGTTTGCTCTCATCTATGATATTTACACTTCAAATGAAGGAACTAAGCTATCCATATTTTCATAAAGGGAAGGTAAAGGTCCTAGTGATTCAAAGCAACTGCAGACAAATACATTCAGAGGCTACTTACCACACATGTCTAAATCAAATAACTCAAAGCCCACATGTGTAACATTTAAACAATAAAAGTCATAGATAAATAACAAGTCACCAACTTCTGAATAGTTATATCTTCACAAACCTTAGTGCATTGCTTAGCCCCATGCTCCAAACTCCCGCAAACAAAGCATGGCTTAATCTTCTTTGTAAATGTCGGACAGTTCACCGCCATATGACCTTCCTCCCCGCAGTTATAGCAATTTGACCAGCCACTATCTAGAGTATCAAAGTACCGTGGCCCCCGCTGACAGAATAAGTAAAACAGAGATACCAATCTAAGCCTTCCCGTGAAAAAAGTGTTTCTTTCAAAATTGCAGATGACAACAAATATTTTTTTACTCACAAGAAGCTTTCGGAGCACAATATTAACAGAGTCCTCAACTGCATTTGCACCACCATCTTCAACCAGTTCTGCAGCCTCGTCTACCTCTACCTTCTCACTCTTCTCTGCCTTCTCCATTATCTCCGCGTTGTCAACTGTTTCCGCCTCTTCAATTTTATCCACCTCCTCTTCTTCTTTCGCAATAACAACCTAATTACACATAATTAAGTACACGATCATTAAAAAAACTAATAAATCCTTAATACCAAAAGTAATCAATTTTCAAGCTCTAATAGTAGTAAATAATCAATTGAATTAAGAAAAAAAAAAACAATCAAGCTCTAAGAGACTAAACTCACTGAAACTTCCATCTTCTTCTCAACATTCTTTCTCTTTTTCCTCTTCTTCACCCCACGGGAACCCGCACTCGCCGATTCAGCCTCCATTGACAACGGCGACTCTATCTCCACCGCACCACCGTCTCGACCACCACCATCATCTAGAACGACAAAACCGTTGCCGTTTTCAGCCAATCTCGCCGCTCGCATTAACAGTGATTTCTCTACAATCTTCAAGCTCAGATCTTCATTCGCCTCTTCATCATCGCTACTAACCGCCGCTATAAATTTCTTCGGCTTCTCTTCTTCTTCTTCGATTACTTTGATTTTCGATTTTCGCTTCTCTTTCTTTGCCATTTAATTAATTAAATTTATGAAACCCTAATTTTGAAAAATCTAACCCTAATTTGATTTTTATGACGAGCGGACGAGGAGAGATTTACAGTCAGCTAGGGTTTGGGTCGGTTCTTTTATTCAAATCGGTTCTATCCATGCGATTCTGATTCTGATTTAAGGTTTTAAAAACCTCAAATCAGTCCCTAGTATATTATCTAGTTATCATGTGAGTTCCAAGAATAATAGTTGTTGATTACGTTGCTTATTGTTTTAGACATTTATTCAATTACATCCTTCTTTCCAAGCCTGTTAATTTTTCTGTCACATTTTCTTCAAAACCATGATGTTTTTCACACGATCATGCACCACGAATCATAGCACTTAAACTTGATCTGATATGGGTGATTAATTTGTGAAGTTCAGGATTTAAAGTGCCGCTTAAGTTACATTTTAAGTTAAATTAAAAAAATATTGATTAATTGAAACTTAATTATCGAGTTTTTAATAATTTAATTGACTTCATTAAAATTAAGTATTGATAATAATTATTTTTTTAATATTAAAAAATATAATTTTAATAAAATTGATTTGATCTTAATTAATCTATAGATTGACTTGGTGATCTAGTGACTTAGATCCTTTTAGGGTGTATTTGTTTTGCACCTGTGTTTTGTATTTGCGTGCAAAAAACACAACAAAGTATTTGGTAACTATAAAAATTATGTTTTATATCGTAAGGTCCACTAAAAAAATGAGTTTGAAATATAGTTTTTGTGAAATAGTTTTTACATGTTTTTTTAACTGCATTTCGTAAAACACTGTTTGTTTTTTTGTTTCAAAAGCGCTTTTGAAAAAAATTAACAGTTTTTATTTTTTTCTTTACTTCAAATTTTTTTTGTGTTTTAGATCATTTTGATGCGCTAATATCAAAAATAATTTTTTTAAAATAAAAATACATTATTTTAATGCATTTCCAAGTAAAAAACACTTTAAAAAACAACCACACAACTACCAAACATTTTATACATGTTTTTTATTGCACATAAACCTCAATCATATTTTTTACCAAACACGTATCTAAGTCCAACTAACCACACCTTATCATATTTTTTTAACCACAACCACAAAACTACCTAAAAAACAAACACACTTAAAATTCAATACCTATACCAAATAGGACAATTATGTCTTGGATTCGTGTCGGTTTAGAAATGTAGTAGCTTTTGTTTTTTATACTTTTTAAAAATATTTTTAATTTGAAAATATATTAAAATGATTCCTTTTAGATTTTTATTTTATTTTTAATATTAACATATCAAAATTATCCAAAAAACTAAAAATAATCGATTTCATGATTGTTCAAGGAATGCATGTTTTTTTTTAAATACACCTAAAAACAAAAACAAATACAGTACAAAACAAACAATAAAAATATTAGCACACATTATTAACTATTTAAATGTATATAATAAAAGGTTTATGGGTAAAGAAATGGGTGTTGTTGATTCAATCTTTTGCTCCCTACCTTTTATTTTTATATAAATGTTTTTATATTTTTATATATTCTTATTATTTTTTATTTGGATTCGAGGAAACCTCACCCCCCCGAAAAGCACACTTTGTGGGCTCAGGTGAGGGAGTAAAACCCCGGCTGTACCAGGCTCTTATAAGAGGTGCACGCCTTGACTCAAACTCGAGACCTGCTGTGCAGATTTCAAACCCTTTGCCATCACACTACGTCCCTTGGAAATATATATTCTTATTGTTGCTAATAAATGCGACGCGCGCGCGCATATATAAAGAATTAATAGAAAATTGGAAGAAAGCTGAACGAAGCGACCATATTAAACACTTTTTAGAATAGAGAGGCCAGTTAAAAAAAAGATCACATGGACCATAATAAGAACATATAAAAAGAAAGGGACCAAATATATATCACAAATCCAAAGAAAAACAGAGAAAACTCATTACCACTGGCCTCCAAAAATTCTCCTCCTCTCGTCCATCCATGGCTCCACTCTCTTCTTGCTCTTCTCTCCACCCTCTCTCCTCTCTCTCTCCTCCTTCCTCTTCTTCTTCAAAAACACGTCACTTTCTTCCAAAACTACCCCCCTCAAAGCCTGAAATCCCCTCTCTCCCCCGCTTCTCCTTTATCAACCAAAACAGCAACTATAAACTCTATCACCACCAAGCCACACCAAGCCTTCTTTTTCAGCCACAATTTTTGCTCAGTGGCTTGGATACTCCTTTGGATACCCAAACTGCCCTCTCTATTATCAGTGTCTTTGCTGCCATTGCTCTTTCTCTGTTCCTGGGCCTGAAGGTCATCTGCATTCCTTTTCGTTTTCATGTTTTCCTTCATTTCTTGCTTTTAGTTTTACAAGTGCTGAAAAATTTTAGATTTTGATTCATTAATCTTAATGGGTTTTTGCAGGGGGATCCTGTGCCTTGTGAGAGGTGTGCAGGAAATGGTAACTTCTTTTTCCTTTTTAGCTTTTCGGGTTTTGATGATTATGTTTGATGAAAGCTTTAAGCATTACTTTTAATTGCTTGTTATGGAAATGTTAACGATGAGTGCATGAATTATCCCACCAAAGTGAACTAACAAATGTTGAATAGTTTAGCAGTTAGCTCAGGACTCATAGATTTGAAGTTTTAGGACTGCTAATATTAAGAACATTGGAGTTATATTATTGAAACGAAGGCACCAAATTTCGATGCTTATTGTGTCAATTTGGGTTTGTGATGGTGTTTTTGTGACCGTTGTGTCAATTTATTGGTTTATGTTTTGGTATCTTTACTATTTGGTTTAGGTCAATGTGTTCAATAATTAACCTGTTTCTGAAATGGATGCTTTCAGTTTAATTTTGAGTTAAACAGGTCTGTTTAGTGCCAACGTTTGGGGTTTTTCTTGGCAATTCAGTGTTGTGTTTGAGTTCTGTAATCATGTCATTATTGAAAATACCACCTCTCTCCAAGGAAGTCCTTGGTATTCTTTTCTCCTGGTCAATTTGTTGATGGTATTAACTCTTCAAGATTGATCCTTTTCTTGATTTCTATTTCCTTCTCAGGGGAGGAAAGACAGTTAGCCCGTATTTGACATGATGGAATTTGATGAAGTATTTAGAATTTAAAGGAAGTGTGGTTTTGAAAATCAACTTGGTTTGAAGCTGGTATTGTTTTGTAAAAGTCCTGTTTTTTTCTTGGATTCTGGTAATGGGACATGCCTGCATTTTGATAGAAGATGTTAATAAGTATTGTTATTTGTGAATTCCTCTGGATATGAGTTGCTATTAACAGTGGTGAGATTCCACTCTGCGACTGGATTCATTATAGCAGCATAGTTTGACAAACTGTTAATGGAGACCTGCACTGGAAGCTTGGCTGTGAGACCTGAATTTGAGCAGGAGAGAAAGCAACTCAATTCAGCTTATTGTTAGAAGCACTATGTTAGAAAATGACTATTATGTGCAGCCTTCTCTCGCTGTTAGCAGAAGTCCTATTAATTTTGTGTTCTCATTAGATTATTGCATTAATTGGAAAGAGTGTGTCTTAATTGAACTTGTTACGATGTATAGGCGGCACAAAATGTGTGTTTTGCAATGATGGCAAGATGAAGCAAGAAACAGGCTTGATGGATTGCAGGGTGTGCAAGGGTGCAGGTAGAATCTCTCATGTTCAGATAGCTGTCACTAGCACCAATGTTGTTTTTTGATATCCAAGTATTTAGTATATGATTGATAACCTCACTTCTGTTCCTGATTACCATTAGAGTATCATTAGTTAATTCTATATAACCAGCTAGTGCATTCAGATGCAAAAATATAACTTCCCAACTCCATTCATGGAAAATTTTTGCAAGTGGATATTATTTCACTCTTGATTGTTGAACAATGTTGGTTTTAGGAGCTATCTAATTTGACTCAATTTTAAATTCAAAGTGACAAGGACATATTAAATCGCAAACTATTTGATCTGTTCACTCTCATTTGCTCCTGATTGCCTTTGTAGGATTGATACTCTGCAAGAAGTGTGCAGGTTCTGGCTATTCCAAACGCTTATGAACTTGAGATGTATTCTGCATGAATCACATATTTTTGGCCTGTAACACAAATTTGCTGAAGGTTTAATTCTTTTTTCCAGTTCCTCACTTTTTTTATATTTATTTTTCCATATTCTGTAAATTATTTTCCCTCTCTCTCATAACCAACTTTATTATGTAATTGCAATGAGTTGGGGATAACAGAAATGTAAATACTAATGTAGCTATCTTTTAATTTTAAGATCATTTGATTCTTTAAGCCATCTCCAGCTGGCCAGATGAATTTCTCAAAAAAGGGAGTTCATTGTGTTTCTTTCTTTATTTCTTTTGCCCTTTGGTTTTGTTCTTTGAATGTGAGCAATCCTAAAATTATTCGGCACCATGGAGAGAAAAAATATTATTGCATGACTGTGAGCAATCATTACATTATTCGGCACCATGGAGAGAAAAAAATATATATTATTGCATGACGCAAGCTGGGCCTGTGGATATGAAATTTGTCAGCATTTTCTTGTGAATTTCCCGCCTGAAATATCCCTTAGGCCTTAAACAGCAGTTGATAGTGTTTGCTTCGTAGATTATAGTTATTTTTAAACTTTCAAGTCAGCCTTCTCTTTTAATCGGGGTAACGTTTTTAAGAATGCATCCCAGCCTTGAGAGAACTATATTCTTACTGAAAATAACTATCGTAGGAACTTCGAGCACAGGGCATTGGAAATTATTCTAAAATGATCAGAAATTATTTCTATGTAGAGAATTTCCCAGTTGCAGTAAGTTTCTTGTCTTGTTGCTGGATTTTGTTAGTCTATCCGATTGGCATGTTATTACTAAAATTGCAGTTTTACTTCCATGTGACCTTGGAGTCTTGTTTGCTATTGATTGTTTTTGAATTAACGAGGCATCTTAGAGATAAGAAACCATATGATAGAAGAATGGATTAGAAATTGAACTGATCCAAAACCACCACAGGCTGGTGCTATTGTAAATGTGTCTGATCTGTTAGTATCCCTGGCATGACCTTTCAGCGTACTGTGAAATCCACCGTCTATTTTCCAGATACAATTTTCTCAGCTTGGAATTCAAAACAAAATCACTAGAACGGCGTGCATCTCCTCGGTTTAACACAGACAAAATCCACCGTCTATCTTTTTAGGGTAGATGTTTGCAGCTTTCTGTTAGAGTTCTAATGCTCTCCACGTAATCCACAAAGAAAGAATATTATATTGGTATTCTCTGTTGGCAGTATGTGACAAACACAAACAGTGAAATAGAGAAGCATCTAGAGTACTTTGTCCTGCCCAACCAAACCCTACAAAAATCCAGAAACAACAAGCCATCTGTCTAATAAAGATATTCTAAGACTTAACAGAAAGCCGGCTCTTTTGACTCTTTCCTTGTTCTAGCTCTTAGCTTCTATCCCTCTCCTTCTTAATCCCCACTTCTTCACGTCTTCCCTCACCATCAGAGAGAGATGTCCAACGTAACTACCGGTGCCGCCGCTGCTGAGCAGCCATATGAGGTTGATGAATGCCGTGGAGTCCTTCGCGTGTACAGTGATGGCTCAATCTGGCGGTCTTCTGAACCAAGCTTCAAAGTTCCTGTCCATGATGATGGTTCTGTTGTCTGGAAAGATGTTTTCTTTGACTCCGATCATGATCTCCACCTCCGTCTCTACAAACCAGCTTCCCCCTCTTCCACAAAGCTCCCTATCTTCTACTACATCCATGGTGGTGGCTTTTGCATTGGCTCCCGTGCTTGGCCTAACTGCCAGAATTACTGCTTTAAGCTTGCCTTGGACCTCCAAGCTGTGATAATTTCGCCTGACTATCGCCTGGCTCCAGAGAACCGGCTCCCAGCTGCCATTGAGGATGGTTACATGGCCGTGAAATGGCTCCAAGCACAAGCTATGTCTGAAGAGCCGGACACCTGGTTGACCGATGTTGCTGATTTCAGCAAGGTGTTCATTTCTGGTGATTCAGCTGGTGGGAACATTGCTCATAATCTGGCAGTTCGGTTAGGAGCTGGTTCTCCAGAGTTGGCTCCGGTTCTTGTTAGGGGTTATGTTCTTTTGGCACCCTTTTTTGGTGGGACAGTGAAGAGTAAATCAGAGGCCGAGGGACCGAAAGAAGCATTCCTGAATTGGGAGCTTATCGACAGGTTTGTACACACCATTTTTCACGTTACCATTACTAGTTGTCAGACTAGGCTCAAAGTTTAACTCGAATCAATCTATATTCTGGGTACTATTTGGTTTCCTGAGAAGTTACTTTTTCATTTAAATGTGGCTAGGTTTTGGAGGCTGTCTATTCCCATAGGAGATACAACTGATCATCCACTGGTGAACCCATTTGGACCACAAAGCCGGAGTCTTGAACCATTGGAACTTGATCCAATCCTGGTAGTAATGGGAGGCAGTGATCTGCTCAAAGATCGAGCCAAGGACTATGCAGAGAGACTCCAAGAATGGGGAAAAGATATCAAGTATGTTGAGTTTGAAGGACAGCAACATGGGTTCTTTACCATTAACCCTAACTCCGAACCAGCTACTAAACTGATGCAAATCATCAAAACTTTCATCGTTGAAAAATCCACCTAGTACCTGTTTGCCACCTCCACTATAATAAACTTGTATGAGCTAAAATAAAATGATATAAACTTTTATTATTCTTATATGGGATTTAATGATTAGTTTATTCCTACTTAATTTAACATAAACTTTATTCTGATTAAATTTTAAATGGGTGATTCAGCCACTAAATTAAACCGGGTTTAATACTAAATTCATAAACTGCTAAAAGTATTAAAGCCTGGTATTCTCCCTAGAAACCAAATCTCTCATCATTCCAAAGGCTAACTATTTATATCATAAAGCTTACGGTAATATTGTGAGGTTTTGAACGTAATTTATCCATAGCTTTTTTTTATGATTATACAAGAGAGAAATTACAAAAGAATAATAATCATATGTCAGTATAATTATTATTATTAGTTTAAAATAAAGGATGGGCACATATAAAACGAGTGATAATTTCTTTTAGAACTGGATTCGGCATAAATTGGCTCTAATCAAATCCACTGAGAATTATCAATATGGATTGAGTCACTGTATTCAAATACTAGTAATTAGATGAAATGATTAAATAAATATAAAAACAATCGGAATTATTTCTTAAAAATGGAGCCATCCAATTAGGAAATTCAGTACTCAAAAATCACCAGAAATTCAAAGATAAAGGCAAAATTTGATAGCATTTACAATAGAATGATGAATCCTTGTGCAAATTTACTTGCCAAATGAAGGGATCAGGAAAGTAACTGAACAGCTCTTTCTTGCACTGCTATGAACTGCAACACATTTTTGCTGTAGCCTACAGGAAGGCAAAAATCTGCACCTTGTCTTCTTTCAGGGGCAAGCAATCTTCTAAGATCATTTACTTTGAGCCTCCCTACAACGGAAATAATGTTATCAGAGTTTGTTAATACTTCTTACCTTGGTCTCCGTCTCTTATTAGATTGAGATCCTGATGGACCTCCGCTATCAACATCGCCCCCCGCCTTTCTTTTCTTGTTGTTGGCTTCTTCTAGTTGGAGATTGTACCGAACAAACATCTGATCTCGGAGACGATGTTGTTCATGTTGATTCTGCTCTTTGCATACCATCTTCTCCGCTAGGCTCCTGTCTAGGCTGTATCTGCCAGACCCATCACAAGTCTGGCTCAAGATACGAATGGCTAGTTTCTGCAACTCGGGGCAGCGATTACCATAGACCGACCACCACAGGTCTGCAATTGATGTTACATAGAATACACGTTTAATGTAGCCTTACTCAATACTGAATGCGAGAAATAATTTTCTAAGTATCCTGAAAGAAGTTACTTTACCTGGATGAGCATTGTTTATTTCACCTTCAGCGTATCCGTTCTCGAAATCACCATCGGCTCGGCAGTACTGGGCTGCCTGTTTGTTAATAAGGTATTGAATACGCTGATCGTTTTCCATCCGAATAACGGAGCATTGAAGTCCACTCGAGACTTCAGTGTCCAGATGGAAATTTCTATTATAAAAAAAGGTGGGATTTAGGTAATAAGCAGCAGCATGGAGAGGGCTATGAAGAAAATCATCCCATATTTCGTCAATCAATTCCCACAGCGGAATGTGTCCGGACTTACTGTCTCTGAACTCATACTGTATTGCCTCCTTTATCTGATCCATTGTTTCATATATGAAGCCAATCGAAGGCTTATTATCGGCACTGATCTTGTCAACAACACGGATGAGTGCGGTTGTTGCCTTTGATGCCATTCCTGCTCTCTTCCAAAAAGAAGAACTCTTCACCAAACCAGCTGCCTTCTCGCCTTCAACTTGCTGTGACCAAAAACAAGATTTCCACTCTAATGAAGTGAACATTTCTTTCAGTTCTTCTTTGTAGGAGAGGATGCTCTCCAGGATCAAAAAGGGAATTGCCGACCTCATCTTTGAAGGCTTGAAAAGGTTCTCCCTTTCAGAGCCTGTGAAGTCTCTAAACATCTTAAGAACTGCTGCATTGTTGTGAACAAACCTGACAAGGCCTGTTGCCTCATCCAACACCCTTCTAATGTCATTTACAGCAGCAATCTTCTCTAGCATGAGACCCATGCAATCTGATGCACTTACGGCCCAGAAAATGTGCATATGACTCTTCCTAATCTGCTTGATAACCGGAAACATCCAGCTTGTTATGGAACAAGTCATGACCTGAACAACATTTTGTTGCCCAACCTCCTCAATAACACCATCTAATAAGTTCTGCAAGGCAACAGTGTTGCCAGTTATATCTGTAATATCAGCTGACCGCAGATAAACAAGACCATCCGGGCAATCTACCAGGAAATTGACCAAGCACCTATCATTTCCGTCTACCCATTCATCCATCAGAATGGTACAGCCACTGGAAGCCCATGTTTTTCTAATTTTTTCCACCTTTTCCTGCACGTCCTTTAACTTTTCTTCTAGAACCTCAAATGCTAGTTCATCAGAAATGGTTTCACCGAATATCCCCTGAAACCTAGGCGGATCTGAAAGCTTTACATTGATCCCCGTTTCGAGGAAGTATTCGGCAACTTCGTTTGAAACCGAGGTTTGTGATTCTCCTTCTCTTTCTACCAGCAACCCTCCTGTCCATGCATTAACTGCAGCTGCACTTTGATCATTCCTAGGATGGTCTGACTCTTGAGCGAGACTTTTGCCTTTCGCTTCAAGAATTTGCCACCTGAATTGCTCCCTGACATTAAGGGGGGCAGCATCACAAGGAGCAACATCGCCCCTAACACCTCCTATGTGGAACTTTAGTCGATAAAATCCACTCACCACCTTGTCGCAAAACTTGCATTGAACTTTACTCTTTCTGTCATCCAACGAGACACCATACTCATGGATGCTGACGGAGGTGACGTCATCGTTTAATCGTGCCATTTTCTTATCTGGAGAAGAAACTTGAAAAATAAACAAGAGGAAGTAAAACAGTCAATACAAGAATTGCTAGAAATGCAAGCAGTACTACTATGAGTAATATCTATCAGGATAGAATAATAAAACCACTAAGACTAATTAAAATTACATTTATTTTATCAAATTATCAATAAATATATTAATAATGCATAATTGTCAGTCATATTTAAATTAAAATGTTATATATTTCTCTTTTTTAAAAAAAAAAAGAATGTTGATAAAGTTTTTCATGGGGTTTTGCTCTATAATCTTTTGTTTTTTTTTGGAGAACAAAACTTGAGGTATATAGGTTATTAATTTGAAATTTTAATTTTCTCTATTAATTAATTTACGTAGATAAATTTATAAGAGTTTTTTTTTTTTTTAATTACAACTTGCACGAGAAAGGGATCACAAAGTGAGACCAATGTTTCCACTGGATAAGATAATTGAATCAAACAATAGCATCCAATGGATCTTTAAAGCGTTAAAACCAAATTTAAAAATTGAGTATAATCTAAACTCTGAAATGGTAAGGTATCAATTAAAATTTTAATTAGAAAAGAAAATAAAAGAGTTTTTTTGTGACATTAAATTAAATACATAATCTGGTTATTCGATCCAATTTTTCTTTTGAAAGAAAATATGGAATCCAAATTCTTTCATATATATTTAAATTAATTTTTTGGGGAGAATTGCTTGTTTTATATTTTTTAAAAACAATCTTATTAATTTAGCAGCCTATGTGTGCAGGTGTATACGAATGTGTGTGTTTGAAAAAAGAAATTCTTTCAATAAAAAGTTCATATATAATCGAGTAACAATTATAGAACACCTTGAAATTGAAATGAACCGTATTAATGATTAGTTTCAAGTTTAGAGTTGACAAAATTGTTTCAACAAAAAGTTCATAACACCTTATTTGTTTTTGTATTTTGAAAATGTTTTTGAAAATTTTTTATTTTTTTCCTTACTTTAAATTAATATTTTTTTAGTATTTTTAGATCATTTTGATGTGTTAATATCAAAAATAAATTTTTAAAAAAAATAATAAAATATTATTTTAATACTTTTCTGAGTGAAAAACATTTTAAAAAATAATAACAACCACAACAAGATACAAGTTTTATTAATAAGATAAGTTCATTAATACAGTGAAGTGCTTGTATTTTAAAAGAAATAATTAATGTTAAATTCAAAAAAAATGGAATTAACAATTTTTTTGAAGAGATATATATCGTAATGGGAAGATTAATTAATTAATAAAAACAATCAAAGAAAAAGGCATTAAATTTATGAAACACAGAAACCCTTTTACCGAGCAGCATTTTTCTTCTTTTCCTTGCTCTTTTAATGGCATAAATAAATTTAACAAATCTATATGGGGGTAATTAATGCAAATGTCAACAAAAAGAAAAAAAAAATATCAATATTAAATTCTAATCAAACTATTCACGTATGCTTTCAACTAATAACATACAAGCATAGAAACCAAAAGGCTCAAGTACTGATCATAAAGAAATCTAAAATATTCTTAGTAAAAGCATAGGCATGAAATTAAAAGGAAAGGGAATTAATGTAATTAGATAATATATACAATATGGAGATGGAAATAAAGTTGATTTTTCTAATATGTGATGCAAGTTTTACTATATCAAAAATCTATTAGAGTAATTTTATAATTTTATATATAGTTTCACATAAAGATAGGTTTTTTTTTAATTTTTTAGATTTCATCTACTATTTAATTCTGGCTATGTCTTTACTATTTCTGAAATACATATTGTCTCTTATATATAAAAAATCTTTATGTTAATTCAAATCTAAACTATTTAGTAAGTTAATTAAAAATTGATTGTTTAAAAGTGTTAATTTATACTCTTTTTTAGGAGAATTGCTTGTTTAATATTTTTTTAAAACAAATATTTATATTCATAATTTAGCAAACCTATATGAATGTGTGTGTTTGAATAAAGTTTTTCTTTCAACAAAAGTTCGAAATCAAGTGCTAATTATAGTATAACACCTTGAAATTGAAATGACCCATTTTGTTTGAATAAATAATTAATGTTAAATTCAAAAAACTGTGGATTAAACAATTTTTTTAAAAGCTATCTAATTAAATGGGAAAACTCATTAATTAATTAGATCACCAAACATTCAAAGAAAAGGGCATTAAATATATGGGAAAAAAAAATCTTTTATCAGTCAACATTCTTTTCTTTCCCTTGCTCTTCTAATGGTATAAATTTAACAAATCTATACAGAAGTAAAGCAAATATTAATTGAAGGGAAATAATAATAATAATTTTTAATCAAACTGTTCACAAGTGCTTTCAACTAATTAACAACATATATACATGCATAAGAACCAAAAGGCTAAAGTGATCATAAAAAAATAAATATTCTTAGTAAGAGTAAAATTAAACATGAAAAATAAAAGGAGATTGTAATTACCTAATATAATATAAAGAAAATAAAATATAATACAAGTACTTAATTTCAACTAATAACATGTACGCGCATCGAAATTAAAAGGCTCGAGTGATCATAAAAAAAAATCTTAAATATTTTCAGTAAAAAAATAACTAAGCTGAATTTATTTATTTTTAAATAAAACTAAAACCGGTTCAAACTGATCGGTTTCAGTTCGGTTTTTTAGGACAAAAATCGGTTTAAACCGGTTTGGCTCGGTTTGACACGGTTTTTTAAGTTTGACTCAATTTTTTCTGATTTGGCTCGTTTTGGGTTCGGTTCGGTTTTTTCGGTTCAAGAGTTATAAAGCCGAACCGAACCGAATCGGTTGATTTTTTTAAAATTTTAATCGATTTTTTTCACGATTCGGTTTTTCAGTTATTTTTTTCTGATTTTCTCAGTTTAATCAGTTTTTTTCTCACCCTTATATATATTTTAACTACTCTTTGATTCTTTTCAGGTGTTCATAATTTCTAGTGCGAGTGTTTCTTATAAAATATCATTATATTAATTCAAATCTAAACTTTTCGAGTAAGTTAATAATTAAAATTTGGTTTTTTAAAAGTATTAATCCAAACTATAATTTTTTTAATAGAATTGCTTGTTTTATATTTATTTATTTTTTAAAAAAAACTCTTCATAATTCAACAACCTATGTATGCAGATATGTATGAATACGTGCGTGTTTGAATAAAAATTTTCTTTCAATAAAAGTTTGAAATTGAGTAATAATTATAGTAGAACACCTTGAAATTGAAATGACCCGTTCTAATAATTAGTTTCAGGTAATTGTGGTCAGATTTGATTGTTTAGAACTATATATATATAAATCATTTTGGTCGAAATGGGTCCAAAAAATCCACTACAGCGAGATCTATCAATAGGATAAGGTCATTTACAGTGACGCATGCAATTATATTTTAAAAGAAGTAATTAATGTTGAATTTAAAAAACAGTTGAATTAAAAAAATAATTAAGAAGCTATCTAATTATTGGAAAAATTCGTCGATTAAATCACAAAAAATTCAAAGAAAAAGGCATTAAATCTATGGACATAAAACTCTTTTATCAAGCACCATTTTCTGTTTTCTTTACTCTTCTAGTGGCATAGATTTAGCAAATCTATACAGAGATAATGCAGATCTCAGCATAAGAAAAAAAAAATTAATCGAACTGTTCACATGTGCTTTCATCTAAAAACAAACATGCATTTAAATCAAAAGGCTCAAGTAATCATAAGGAAAACTATTAGTAAAAGCACAAACATAAAAAAGAAAAGGGAATTGTGATTACCTAAGGAAGGTGAAGAGGAATCAAATAATGATAACGAAGCTCTCCGGTATTTGTTTCACGATGAAGCACTCTGAAAAACCCAGTAAGTTATTATCAATTGGAGACGGTGATATAAGTCTTACTCTGTCAATGACCTATTAATATAAATTTTCAAAATTTATTAGCGGTTTCGTATAAAGACAGGTCATTTTTCTTTTTTTGAGACTTCACATATTCACTGATTCTGATTAGATCTTTAATGTTTTCAGAACACGTGTCTCTCATTAAATATCATTATATTAATTCAAATCTAGTATATTTTAGAAAGATAGTTAAGAATTTAATTTTTCAAGATTCGCAAACCGTGTTTTTCTTATAAAATGTCACCGTGTTAATTCAAATCTGATGTATTTCAAAAAATTAATTAAGAGTCTCATTGTTTAAAACTCTTTCACCCAGTGATATTGATAGGTTAAATCAACAATCACCATTTATATTTACAAGAGTAATTTGTCACTTGCGCAATTATGTTCGAAGCAATATAGGTCTTCCAAGAGTTTGATAGTGAGAAACTATCTCTATGACTTGAAACAAAGCAAATATTTGCATCCAAAACCAAAGTTTCGAGTCCTTGATTGTCAAGGGCATTTAAAAGTTGTTCGGATAAAACTTGGGCCATGGTTAAATTAGATATTCAACGGGGGTGTAAAATTAAATAACTTTAAAATGTTCCATTTCTACACTCGGTGGGGGCAATTGCCTTTTAAAGGTTTTTCTTCTTTCCTTTGGTAGCCTGTCTTGATTGGGCTTTTTCATGTGCCAGAATCATCTAACTTGGCCGTCTGTTGAGGTTCACTCTCATTATCCAATGGTGTCAAGTTTTCTCCTATGGAAATTTTTATTTATAAGAACATTAGAATCAATTTTTCTCGAGATTTTATAAAAAAAATAAATTAAATAAAGGATGGGTAATTATATACTTATTTAGATCTATGATTTTTCTTCATAATTTAATTCGATAATCAGAATCAACTTTTATTTATTAAATTGAATTAAGATTCATTACTCAACAACATTTATTCAAATGAAAATACATTAAAAGTATTAGTAGAAAAACTTTTTAATCTAGTATTTGTCTTTTATTTCACCCAGCCCTTTTTAATTAGCATGAATTTAACAAATCAATCAATAAAAAATGCAATTTCATTAAAGGAAAAAAATCTAATATCATATTGAAATGCTTTTGATAAATAACATATAAGAAACACACACGACGATATAACAAAAAAAAAAAAAACTCAAGTCATAAAAAAACAACATATTAGTGACGAATAGGATGAAAATGGTGAGTACGAAAATAAAGGGAATTGTTATTACCTTAAATGGTGAGTATGGAAATAAAGACAATGATTCTACTGTCGATTGCTCTAGATTAGGCCGAGCGAGATGTATAATAAGTAGAGGTGAATAAAAAAACTGATAAACTAATTAAATCAAAAAAATAAAAATAAAAAATCAGAACAAAAACTGAATTAATCATTAAAAAATCACAAAAAAATTCGGTTTGGTTCGGTTTTGATTTTGAAAATCTAAACCTGATTGAACCAAACCGAACTGAACTGGTTCAACCAAACCAACACTTAAAAAAAACACAAGTATAAATAGATAGCTTTTTCTAACCCTAAACCTAAAGGAGCATTTCCTAAACACATAACCAGTCGCCCCTCCATTTGTTTTGCTCTCTGCATCTCTCCTTCTCTAATCTTAAGATTATTAACCAGCAGCCCCCCATACAGGCACTGAGACACACACATAAATAGGTACTGAAAGGAAAGGAAGGACAGGCAGTGAGTTTAATAATCCACTCTTTCTATTCGCTCTAGCCAGACTTTCATCTGATAATTCAACTAGGGAGGAGAGGAAAATTAGTTTTTTCGATACGATCTCCCTGTCTCACTGCACCGATATAGAGGGAAACTTCAGAATGGGGTAGTGGGCTTCGCTAAATCCTGATTTCGTTTTCCTTCTCCCGGTCATCGAAAGCTCAAAGCTACTGGTTCTGTCCTGTCATGCTCTATTCTAGTTCTTTCTACTTTCGAGTCACCTTTCAAGCAGACTCAAAAGAAGAGGAGGAAGCCCACAAAGCGATAGCAACTACTTCTTCTGCTTCGTCTTGAAGCTAGAATTAATCCCTAGATTTCATACTTTTCAAGGAGAAAGTTGTGTATTTTGGCTTGTACAGAAACGACATCATTTCATAGATTTTCAAGCTAGAGAACCGAACTGACCGGTTTGGAAGGGGAAAAAACTAAACTCAATTAAAACTGGTTAGTTTGAATCGATTCTGGTTAGTTTGAATCGATTTTTGATTCGGTTAAAAAATTTAAAAAATAATAATTTTAACTTAATTATTTATTTTAATATAAAATCGAACGAAATCGAAAATACTCACCCCTTCTACGTTCTTATAAAAAAAATATAAAGTTACATCACAATGCAATAATAATTACTCGTCACCTAAAAAGTATAAAAAGTTATAAATTCTTATATAAAAATTATGTAATTGTAGAACAGGTCCAACATGAATTAGAGCTTAGGTTGTGGGGTCAAATTATAAATTCTTATATAAAAATTGTGTAGCTGTAGAACCCAATTTAAGATCTAATGTGATTTAGAGTCTAGATTATCAAGTCAATATACATGTTTATATATGAGTTGCTAGTTAACCTGAATCAATAAAACAATAATGTTATTTTGGATAAAAAAATTAAAACAATATCATTTTAAATTAAAAAAAACAAAAAAAAATCATTATAATTGATCTCATAAAATCTTATAGACTCTAACCAAATTAATCCATTAAATTATAATTATTTAAATTTAACTAAATTAATATTTAAAATGGTTCAAAATAAAATTTAAGATAGATAAGACTCAAGATTAATATGTCATCAAGTCAATTTTTGTGATTGAGAGAATAAATATGTGTTTGGCTTAGAGGTATGGTGACTTTTTTTAAATGTACAACTTTTTTAAAATACAAATTACACCTTATAAAAATAAAAAAAACATACTTTTATATAAATTCTATATAAAAAAAAATCAATGACATCTTCAAACCAAACACCTCCTGCATGTCCCTGCATTGGCGCGCATGGGAGGGATAATTATCGGCGTCCGTTCACATTTTCATGATAGACTAGCTTGATTTCAATTTTTTATTGGGCCTGGATCATCTAACTGGGCCATTGTAGATTGCGAGGTCATCGAGTTGATTTTTGTGCCTAGTCGGGTATGATATCCATGCATAGGCGCGCATGGTGGGGGTAATTGTCACCCTCTGTTCACATTTTCATGACAGAATAGCTCGATTTCAATCTGTACTGGGCCTGGATCATCTAGCTGGGCCATGAATTGCATGGTCTCCCATGTATCGCATATTCCTATTTTATTTTACGGGCTTCGATAGCTTTTTCATTTATAAAAAAATTTAAATCGAAACATCCCCATGGAATGAAATTAATAAGGGATTTAGAGCCCATTTCGCTAAGCGTTTGCGGCAGCGTTTTTATTTAACAGTATCAATATATTGTTTGGTTACAAAATGAGCCGCAGTTTTAATGTATGGACCCCACCTTTATTTGTGTTCAAAACTTAATTTTACTGAAGTATAAATTATATGCTTTTCGTTTCCTGTTCATGCAATTGTGTTTATAAACACAATATAAAGTTGTTCCCATCTTCCTTCCTTGACCAGTGCTTCGGGTATGGATGGATTTTGTCCAAATAAGAAAACCATGAGAACTGTTCTTACCCGGGCGTGGCGCTGCTAGAGGCGTCGAGGGAGACAGATGGGCTGGCCTGCTGAAACCATTTTTCTTCTGTTCAACCACGAGGGCTGTTCTTAACAGTTTTCCTTTTGTTCTTCCCCTAGCCTTCGTAATTGTTGCTACACTTGAAGATGATGATGACGATGATGGAGGGCGTAAACCACTTTCCTCTTTTCTGTTTTTCCGTTGTTCTTCCCTTAGTCTTTTAAGTGCTCTCCTTGTCTGTGTGGAGAGTGAATTAATTTACTTTCTACAAAACTTCACTCTCCACTGTTGTGAACAGTGGAGAGTGAAAAAAAAAGGTAAAAATATTTAATATTTAATTGTATTTTATTAAAAAAATTAGTGTTTAGTATTATTTAATAATACTACATAAATTAGAAGGAGATCACATAAAAGCGTGATATTTGCAGAATTTGATCGTAATTTCAATTTTGTTTCTGATGATATTTTACCTGATTTTGTTGCACGCTCAAAAAATCATAGAAACTGTAGTTCTTGTCCGATGAATTTTGTACGTAATGGAATTATAAATAGTTTAATGAAACAATAAAAAATATTTTATATAAAGTATTATTTATTTCATGACATAATAGCAGTAGTTAAATCGACAATATTTAAATTAAAAACCATCAATATTAATATATATATTTTTTAAATTATTTTATAACCTCAATTTCAAAAACATTCTTAACCAAATACATTAAACTACTTTTTCTTTAATCTCAATTTTAACCACAGTTTTAACTAAACACTTATTTTTTCAAACCAACCTCAACTAAAAGTACTTTTTATAAAACAACTTTTTTCAAACCACAACCACAACAGCTACCGCAATACCAAACACACTCTTACATGAGCTCGTGATTAATAAATGCTTTGTGAAGCCCAGAGCAGTGGGCCGTAAACTATTACACCCCAAATGAAAACCAAAAAGAAAAATAAATAACAAAGAAAAAAAATAAATAAAGAAAAAAAAAACCATCTTTGGAATTGAATTTTATTCTTATATTGAGTAATACTGGAAAAAAATAAAAATAAAGTAAAACACAAGTTCATCATAAAAAATTTATCGATAAAAATTTATTTATGACATCAATATATTAAAACAATAAAAAAACATAAAAAAAATATAATTTACAGCTAAAAAAATCTCAAAATCTCTAAAAAAATATAATTCAACTACAATCCCAAATAAACACTAAATAAACAAATATAAAAAATACACTCTAATCTTAACTTTATATCTAAATTATTTTTTATACCAGTTTTATAAACAAAGAATTCTTAATTAAAGACTTTCATTAATTTCTAATGATTTTTATTAATATTTTTATTTAGATTATATTTTTGTTATAAAAACAATATTATTTTCGTAGAAGTTTTTAATTAAAAAATAAAATAATTTAATGATAAAATTGATATAAAAATAATTTGAATACAAAATTATTAGTTTTTTAATAATTTAATGACATATTTAATGTTTTTATAAACTCTAATGCTGAGCTGTAGTTTTATAATCATAAAGTTTTAAAGTTAGGTTCCCCAGTTTGAACATTTTCAAACCCTCAAATCTCAAACGGTCAAAAAAATTAAAATCCAAACCCTGCTAACCGTTTACCCAAGCCTCTCTCCACCGTCCGATCACTCGCTAAATTTTCAAATCCCTCATTTTCCCTCTAAAACTCATTTTTCAAAAGAAAACACTCTCTCTCCTCTTTTCTTCTCCCTTGCTCTCTCCAGATTTTCTCACCTCCCAAACATCCTCTCTAAAATCTTGCCCTAGAATTTGCAATCAACTTCGAAACCCTAGAAATTTCACTACAGGAACTCAGTTTCCTTTACGAACTCTAAAATGCCTTTCTTACTGGATACTGCGAGCGCGATTAAGAGGCGGTTCGGGTTCCAAGACCAGTCCGTCTCGGAATCCGTGCCGTGTACGCCAGATCTACTGAAATCTGTTTCTCGAGATCATCACCTTGCTTCCACCCAATCTGTATTTGCCACGTCAGCAGTCCGGAGAATTAGTGACATGGATGATGATGATCACGGTGGCGCTACAGGCTCAGAGGTGGCCGCGCGGCGTCATGCACAGAGCTTTGAGTTCTCCGAGGATCCTTCCTTCTGGAAGGACCATAACGTGCAGGTTTAATTTACTTTTAATAAGTCATGATTGAGTCCAAAATATCATGACTTGATGCTAATCAAGCTTTAAATTAAGTGAATTTGCTATTCGATTAAGCTATGGTTTTGGTTGAATTATTTTTATTTTCTTAGGTTATTATAAGGTTAAGACCGTTGAGTGGTTCGGAAATCTCTGTACAAGGGCATAGCAAGTGCGTTAGGCAAGAAAGTTGTCAGACAATTACCTGGACTGGGCATCCAGAGTCGCGGTTTACTTTCGATCTTGTAGCGGATGAAACTGTTACGCAGGTATACACTTCTTTTTATTGTTTATTTTTCCGGTAGAATCTCAATTTCCATGTTTAATTTGATTACTGTGGTGTAACAGGAAAAAATGTTCAAAGTTGCTGGATTACCTATGGTGGACAATTGTATGGGAGGCTACAACAGTTGCATGTTTGCGTATGGCCAAGTGAGATTTTGCTTATGGTTTTCAGCTCTAATGTGATAGTCTAGTTGTTTTAGTGTCTAAGAAAAATAGATTAAAAGGAAAATGTTGTGAAAAGCAAAAAATCTTGTTTACCTGGCTGAAATTATGTGCAGACTGGAAGTGGAAAGACTCATACAATGCTTGGAGACATCGAGGGAGGTACTCGAAGACACAGTGTTAATTGTGGAATGACACCTAGAGTATTTGAGTATTTGTTTTCAAGAATCCAGAAGGTTTGTGATTTTTCTCTTGGACATCAAGTTGAACTATGAATGAATTCATTTTAGATTTTGGTGTGAGGCTGTGTTTAGGAGGACTATTTTTTGGATATTTGTGTGCTACTCCCGAAGAATTAATTTTATGCCAGTACCTATTTAGCTAAGCCAGAAAATATGAGCCAAATTGCACAATTATAACAAGGAAGATATATGTTCTCTCATTGATTCTGCCTTTATCATGAATTGCGTTTAACTGTTTCTAGGATTTCCTTGGAATTCTGTTTAATGTATGCATATCTGGTATCTTTTTGTTCGCAAAGGAGCTGAGATTAGCTGCTTGCCTTTTTTCCTTTTACATTCACATAATCCATATCCAAACTGTTGGCCAAAGGCTGAAGTAGAGATTAGCTTTCTTTTTTAAGGGGTTGCTGATATCACTTTTGTTGGTTTCTGTGACAAGAATCTAAATGTGGTTTTAATTGTTAAATTGTGTCAGGAAAAAGAGGCTCGTAAAGAGGAAAAGATAAAATTTACCTGTAAATGCTCTTTCTTGGAAATATACAATGAACAGATTCTTGATCTCCTGGATCCATCATCTTCCAACTTACAGGTACAGGTTAATTGAAGTCCGTATCTCTTCAATTTATATGTTTTCTTTTCCCTGGCTGCAATAATAAAAACCAATTTGCAATGTGGAAATGAATTCTGCCATGAAAGAGCTCTTAACTCTCAAATTCCACTTTTATTGCTTATGCTGTAAACAACATTCTTTTCATTAATTCATTTTGAACAGTATTAAACCATGTGAGTGCATATGAAGTTGTGCTCTTTTTACTTTTATTGAATTGAGATTTTTGGTGAAATTAAGAATATTTGGTGGACATTATTATTACAGATAAGAGAAGACGTGAAGAAAGGGATTTATGTGGATAATCTTAAGGAGATAGAAGTTGCAAGTGCTCGAGATGTGCTTCAACAACTAATTCAGGTATACAAATTGCCTTTACACACTGTGCTCTTCAGAGCGAACTTACTGTGAGAAATAAGTTTTAATCAGTCTTCTGTTTTGAAATCTCCAATTGTTTCTGATTATCAGAACAAGCACTAAGCTTCCAGAATTATAAAGCAAAAACTACGATGTTACAAGTATGAGATTGTTGCTGGAAAATTGGGAAAAAACACCAATAGAAAAAGTTTTACATGAAAGAAGAATTCTTTTTTATAATAAATCACTCTTCAGAACTTATGCATTTACATGGATGATTCTTGCTTTATTTCCTCAAAATTATACTAAACCAAGATTCATGCACTGTTTTTCAGGGCTCAGCAAATAGAAAAGTAGCAGCCACTAATATGAATTGTGCAAGTAGTCGTTCTCATAGTGTATTTACATGCATCATTGAGAGTAAGGTTAGTGTTCTTTCTCATATTTTTTAATTGAAAAAAATAAATAGACAAGAGTTCTTTGTTGAGTTTCTTGAAAAATAACATATACTGAATGCCTTCTTTATCTCTTCCTGAAAGATATTTGGTTTTGCATATGAAAAAAAGTGATCTGAATTCTTTTAAATGAGCTGGTTTGATGTGGCAATTCTAATTGCTGGTTTGTCATCAGTGGGAATCCCAAGGTGTAACTCACCATCGGTTTGCTCGGCTTAATCTTGTTGATTTAGCAGGATCTGAGAGGTACAAGGATGTGGAATAGAACATTGATTTTATTGAAAAAGACAGTTAGTAAAGATTTCAATCCATTTTAATAACCATGTGTTTATCATCACAGGCAGAAGAGTTCTGGTGCTGAAGGTGAACGTCTTAAGGAAGCTACCAATATTAACAAGTCACTTTCAACATTGGGGTGCGGTGTCCCACTTATTTTTAATTTCTTTAGTCATTTTTTTTAAGATTTTTTTTTTATATATGTGGGAACTCAAAGTATTAATTCATTGTCAACTGATAATTTCATTTCACTGGTTTTGATGTTCGCAGACTTGTTATTATGAACCTTGTAAGTATATCAAATGGGAAGTCTCTCCATGTTCCTTACAGGGATTCAAAGCTCACATTTTTGCTTCAGGTAGACCTTTTCAGTTTAATACTGTTATTTTATGTGGTGTAGTTGAAGAGTTCATAACATTTAGTTTTTACAAAGAGATAAAAGCTCTAGCATTTTGTAATATTAATTTGCATTAAATGTCTTGATTGTTTTAGAAGTTGTAATTTCCTTTATCATAGATATGGCTGGCTAATATATACACTTCTATTTAATCAATATTTTTTTTTTATCTTTTCCTTTCAGGATTCTCTAGGAGGAAATTCAAAAACTATCATAATTGCTAATATTAGCCCATCTCTTTGGTTTGTTGCTATCTATTTTTTCATAATTGTTTCTTTTAGGTTCTTGCCATGCAAACTTAAAAACAAATTTTGACAAGCATGACTTATTTATGCGTAGATATTCACATTTCAGTATAACAAATTTTATGGTTCCCTTGCAGTTGTTCTTTGGAGACGCTTAGCACATTGAAGTTTGCACAACGTGCAAAATTCATCAAAAACAATGTATGTGATCTGTAGCTTCTGTAATATTTAATTTGCCTTGAAGTCCATACGTGATTACTAGCAGTAAAAAAAATAGAGAATAGGGTATCCTTCTGTAACTGATACTATTGTAACAAATGGAAAATTAAAATTTAGGACATACTTTTCTTTCCCTTACACGGTACATCTAATTTCTAACTGTCAACCATCATTCTGTTCTCCAGGCAATTATCAATGAAGATGCATTGGGAGATGTTATTGTGATGCGAATGCAAATTCAACAACTTAAGGTATTGTATTTGATTTGAGATTCTCTCTCATAGCTTGTGATCAGTATGAGATTACCCTTATTTCAGAGCACTGCATTTTCATTTTGTTTTTGCGATGTTGTTACGTCATTGTTACCTAAAACAACTCACTATTGCTCTAAGAAAAGTGACAAGGACAATTTTTTTTTACCTACATTTTTTGTTCATATACTTTCAGAAAGAAGTGTCCAGACTTCGCAGTTTAGTCAATGGGGGTGTTGAAAATCTAGATAACGATACTTCATCCTTAAGCTTTCTTGGATCTCCTGGACAATTTAAGTGGGAAGGGCTTCATGGTTCATCTAGTCCGCTTATGCCTGAAAAAAGGATGTCTCAGGTACCCATCGATTGTTCTTAACCTTGAATATTTGATTCAGGATTGTTAAATGACCTTCAGCTAAATTTTCCCCGTGCTTTCTTAGAAGAAGGATTATGAAGTTGCCCTTATTGGGGCCTTCAGGCGAGAAAAAGATAAGGACATAGCATTGAAGGCATTAAAAGCTGAAAATCAAGCAGCTATGCAACTGGTATGTGTGAAACAAATTGCTTGGATTTAATTAATAATTTGATTTTTTTTCAAGAAGTTAATTTTGGTAATTTGAAATGGAATGTACCAGGCCAAACAAAGAGAGGATGAGATAAAAAGCTTAAAAATGATACTACGATTCCGAGAAGCTGGAGTAAAGAGGCTAGAAGCAGTTGCTGCAGGAAAGATTTCGGCTGAAACACACTTGTTGAAAGAAAAGGAGGATCATCTCAAGGAAATTGAAGTTTGGCGAACCCAGGTTGACCGCAACCAAGAAGTCACAAGATTTGCCACAGAAAATTTGCGTCTGAAGGAAGAAATTAGAAGGCATGCCTTTTTTAGCCTTTGTCATTCCTTCTATTCTCAGTAAAGTGGCAAGACAAATTATATGGTGTCGATTTATATACATTGGTTGTCCATTCTGAGAAATTCAACATGAAACAACCACATAAGATTAATGTAGTGATCATGGAGTATCTTTCTAATAATAATAAAAAAAACAGAGCTGGATGTAAATTTATGTAAAACTTATGCTGATAGAAGTTCATCATATTAGCACTAAAACTGAGGTCAAACATCTCTGATAGCAATAAACAGTAGCTTCCAACAAACTGAACCGTGAGAAATGGGAATGTTCCAAAGAAAGTTTGGAGTAAAAAATCAGAAAAGGTACATTTTCATTTAATCAGGCCATGCATATTATTTTTATTGGTTTTTGTTTGCAAATAACAGATTTCAATTAATAGTTCTGTGTTCAATTAAAGTTACATTCTGAAACTATTTCTTGTTTTGGGTGCTTATTTTGGTTCTACTTCACAGATTAAAGTCATTCTGCGAGGAAGGTGAAAGGGAGATGATGAATGAACAAATCATGGTCTTACAGAATAAGGTAGAGAAAACAATGTCAAACTTCTTTTAAGCTGTGTTTGTAGTCAAATTATCCTGTTTCTAAAACATCTTCTAACTGTATATGCAGTTACTAGAAGCACTAGATTGGAAACTTATGCACGAAACGGATTCCTTGGCAGTTCAGGTTCTTCACAAGCTTTGCTGTGAACTATGTAAATGCGTGGTTATATTTAGTTTTTTCCTCGTTAACTGTGAGTTTTTTTATTTCTTTCCATTACAGAAAACTAGCTTAGACATGGAGACAGAAGTTCAGGATGATCTACCGATTTCAATTCAGGTACAATTCAAGCGGATGCATTTCCCAAAGCTTTTTTCACAACATTGTAACTACTGTCGCATATAAGTTTAACTTTTAACATATCAGTTTTGATTACATTCATTGAGATGGGATGTAAAATATGCTAATGGCTTGTACTCATTCATGAAAGTCTGGCGACAATGTTTTTAATTTCTTTTTCATTGTTGCAAGAGTTTGTTGCTCGCTAGTATGATATCTGCAGTTGCTTTTCTGTTTATTCAATAGTAATCATATCCCAGACTTCAAACTTGTGTTAAATGCTTGTGTAATTAGCATTTTGACTGCTGGGTACTTAACTTGATTTCGCAACAAGAGGCACGTGCACAGGTGTGATTGTTATTATAGGCAACGGAGAGGTTCCTAGATTGTATACTGCAACCATCCTGTAGCACAAATTTAATGACATTGTAATATGATATTTAGAGAAAATTGTATTCACCGTTCTATATTTCAGAATCTCATTGCATTAGTCACCCAACCCCATTATGTATGATATTTTTGTCAAGGACAAGGCAGGCATTCTTGCTTTTACCAACCAATATCATTACAAAAAAGAAAAAAAAGCAGCAATTCTGCCTGATTTCAGTTTGAGGTTCACATATAATTTTGTTTCTAGTATATCATGTTATACTGGCAAGTGCTTGGTGTATGTTTTGAATTATCTTACAAACTGTGCCATGTATGCTTTTTTTGGTGTTTGTATTACTCGTGCATATTTTAGCACTAAAGACTTTGTGGATATAAATAACACTCTTGTTAACACAGGAACCAAGATCACCTTGTCAATCTTCAATTAATGAGGAGAACGAGTTCCTCCGCATACAGGTCTGCCACCCTGCTTCTTTGTTCACAAACTTTTATGTGCTTTCATTTGATACAAGGGACATAAACATAATTTGTTGTATTATAGACTATTCAAAACCAGGCTGAAATTGACTTGCTCCATAAGCAGCTGGAGTTCTGTTTTGAAGAGAAGGATAGACTAGAAAGGTAAAAATTGACTCTTAATTCTTTTACTAATCAAAATGTTAGAAGATTCATTTGATTGAATTCTTCAATTAACATGTTTGGTTGCTTTTACCTTTAACTTGATAACAGCTGATGGTGAATGTACGTTTGTGTAGAGACTCAAATACCTAATAAGTTTGTGTATGCATGTATGTTCTGCACTATCTCAAAATGCTGTCAGCCTGACCAGATTATTTTGTAGGCATGTCAATGATCTCATGATGAAACTTGAAGAAGAGAGATCTTATAGAGCTACAAACGAGAGAACAGAGCATCTTGAACTTCCTTTATCAACTGATGCATCAGTTGTCAATGCCAATGACCAAATGGAGCTCAAAACAATGGTTGATGCCATTGCTGCAGCAAGTCAACGAGAAGCTGAAGCTCATGAAAAAGCTATTACATTGTATACGGAGAATAATGAGCTGCAGTTGAAGATTGAAACATTTATTGTGGCAAATGAAGAGCTACAGTCAAAACTCAAAGCATTAATTGAGGAAAAAAACAGTCTCATTGAAATGTATGAACGGGCAGCTTCAAAAAGTAGCTACAACAATGTGAACGATTCTGAGAGTGAACAAAATGGCATGGAGGTTCGTGATGATGATAATAGTGCTGAGAGGGGACAAAATGGCATGGAAGTTCATAATAATGACAGTGCTTCTGAACTTGCCAACTTAAGTGAGCTAGAGATGAAAACAGTTGAGAACCTAGAGCAGCAGCGTATGGAATTGCATGAAGAAAATGAAAAGCTGATGGGTTTGTATGAGATAGCTATGCATGAGAGGGATGAACTGAGAAGAAGGCTTTCTTCTTATGAACAGAACAGAGTTGAATCTAGAGGAGAACTTCATTGCCCAGAAAAACACGTGGAAGTTGACGGAGAGAAATGTCTTCAGTCTTGTGCTCCTCCTATTTACCTTGGTACAGAAGTTTCAATGGAGGAAATCCGTGCCCGTTTATTGAACGCGGAGCAAACTTTTGTTGACTTTCATGAAGTTTTGAGAGAAATTGAAGCAACAGAAGAAGGGCTTCAGCTAAAGCAGGAAGAGTTTAGATCCCTTGAGCTACTTTCTTCTGAAATGCAAGATAAAAAAGCTCTTGTAGATAAGAAGTTATCGGCACTGAGATATTCTCTATCGAATTTTTCTTCATCGGTCGCTTACTTTGAACAGCGAGAAGTTAGAGCAAAGGCAAGGGTAAATGCTTCAGTGTCTTATTTTAGGAAAAAGAAAGAGGAGTTGGCTCGTCTGCAAGTTTGCAAAGAAGATGCTGAGGCTAACCTGGGAAGGATCCAACAATCTGAAATTGAATTGAGAAACATCCTAGCAGTTTTGAAATCCAAACTCGAGGAGAAGAATCAGAGACAGGAGAGTGAAAAGGTTCTTTTTGCCATCGATAACATCGAGAAAGTAGACACCTCACAGAGAAATTGGCAATTAGGTGGGAAAGCTACAGAGCTACTGAAGTCCGAGGAAGAGAAAACCAAGCTACAAAGTGAGATGAAGTTGTCCCGAGAAAAGCTTGGTCTTGTAAAAAGAGAATTTGAGGATTTGAGTAAAAGATTGGATAAGATAGAGAGTGAAATACAAGCTGTTCAGATGGATATACAAAAAGGATCAAAATCCGTGGAGGAAATGGAACTTGCACTTCAAACTGTAATCCATGAGAAGGAAACTCTCCTAGAAATCACCGAGAATGGAATGTCTGAAATTCAGAGTATGATTCTTGAATACCAGCAAAGTGTCTTTGATACAGATCTCAAGGAGGCAGAGTTGAAGACACTGGAAGAAGAATTACAGCTGGAGTTCAGAAGAATCGAAGAGTTAAGAAAAGCGCGGGCAGTGGCCTCTGAGAAGATGACCAGGCTGTTGCAAAACACAAGCTCCCATTCTTGCTTCGCTGAGAAGATGGAAGAGTAGCTGCAATGTGTTCGGGTTTCTATTTTCGAGGCAAAGACATTTGCTCAAGTAGGTATCTTGTCAACCTGTAGTTAGATAACACTTGCACAGTATCACATCGTGTGGCCTGATGCATCTTTTATTAGCTAACAGTTACTTTGTAGAAGTTTATTCTTTATTAGCTTACCACATTGACCTCCTCCTCCTCCTCCTCTTCTATATATTTACTAGATCTAGATGTTGCTGCAATTCAAAAAATCATAGGGTTTCGGATATCGATATAGCTATTTTGATGCTCAGGAAAAAATTATAACACTATGATTTTTTGTTCTGGTGGACTATCACTGAATTTCTCTTCAGCTCCTTACCAGTAGTAACCTTTCCCTCAAAAAGTATAACCTTTCCCTCGAAAGAAAAGAAAAAAGAACACAGAACTTCAACCATCCCGCACTAAAAATAGTTGTGAGTATGAAAATCTTGATGATATAGTCTTGGAGAATGTCTAAATAAATCTATTTCTTTACACCAAAAACAGGAGACAAAAGAGGTGGTTCCATTTTCTTGATCTAGTAACACCACAAGAAACT